>JAABUR0100000391.1_pt1 | contig 96709 bp, 82 predicted proteins | sample 5560091 | NCBI WGS metagenome assembly JAABUR01 (sample SAMN10711879, study PRJNA513375) | rock metagenome | isolation source: Antarctica rocks | place: Antarctica: Victoria Land, University Valley sud | reverse complement strand
GCACGCACCCGCGAAGAGTTGGAGCGAGCGTTGGTCGCGGCACTCGCCCTCGTCACTCTCACTGACTGCGAAGGGTGGTTCAGACACTGCGGTTATCAGGTTACACCCAATTGCAATTAGCTATAATATCAAACTCGGACTGTTCTCTGTAAAGGCTAAAGGTAATCGTAATCTCAAGACTAGCATTCCCAATAAAGTCGCCTTTAAGCACAATCCTACGGGTACCATTAGGAAAGTAAGACCTTTGATAATCTTCGATGCTATCTAGCGTCTCAAATCCATCACCATCCGAAACTATCGCGCGGTAAGATTGTCTGCTGTATTTGTCTTCTGGTGATGTTAGTTCTTCGGTTTTATGCTTTATATAAGTCTCTAATTCAAGCAGTAGTCCAAGCTCCACAAAGCAGGCTGGTAGTTGCTTACTTATAAAGTATGTGGACATTCTTTGCTACTTCTTTAGCGGCTTGCTCGGTCTGATTTCGACGCGGCTCGGTAGGCTGCGTTCGTCGTGATGCAATAAATCAAGCACGACACGCGCGATGTCTGCGGGTTGCAGCGCCCACGTTTTCGCGTCATCCGGTTCTTTATCACTAAAATATGTATTAACAGAGCCGGGCATGATATAGCTGACTTTGATGTTGTCCTGACGAACTTCCTGCATCAGCGCTTCGCTTAACCCGTTCAGGCCGAATTTCGAGGCGTTGTAGGCAGTCATTTCTGGATGCGCGTTGGTTCCGGCAAGCGAAGAGACATTGATAATATAGCCGCCGCCGCGTTTCTTCATCGCAGGAATCGCTTCGTGGCAGCAGTAAAAGACGCCGAAGAGATTCGTTTCCAGCACCGCGCGAAAGTCTTCCGGTGATGTTTCATCGAGCCTGCCGAACTTGCCTATGCCCGCATTGTTAATGAGAATGTCGAGGCCGCCAAACTCGTCCGCCGCGTGTTCGATCAAAGCTTTCACTTCGTCGTAATCGCGCACGTCTGCGACCGCGCCGGTGATGCGCCCTTCGCCCACATCGCCGAGCGCACTGACGGTTTCTTCAATCTCATCTTCGTGCCGCGCGCTGATACACACATTGACGCCTTCGCGTAAAAGCGCTTCGCTGATCGCGCGTCCGATGCCTTTCGTGCCGCCCGTGACAATCGCCGTCTTGCCGTTCAAGTTCATAGATTCTCCTTACTGATTCTCGTTGAGTTTGGCGCGCAACAATTCGTTGACGACGTTCGGATTGGCTTTGCCTTTGGAAGCCTTCATCACCTGCCCGACGAAGAAACCGAAAAGCGTTTCCTTGCCCGCGCGATACTGCGCGAGCTGCTGCGGGCTGGCGGCGATCACGTCGTTGATAATGCGCTCGATTTCTCCGGCATCGCTGACCTGCGCGAGTCCTTGTTCTTCAACGATAGCGCGCGCAGATTTGCCGCTCGCAAACATTTCAACTAATACATCTTTGCCCTGTTTGCCACTGATTGCACCTTCGTCAATCAACTTTACGAGCGCCGCTAAATCTTCGGGCGTGATACGCGATTCGTTGATTGACAGATTCGCGGTTTCTAGCTCGCGCAACAATTCCGTCTTGATCCAATTGGCAGCCACGCGCGGATTGCCGGAAATTTTAGCCGCCTGTTCGTAATAATCCGCGAGCGCACGATCAGACGTTAATTGCGCGGCGTCGTTGTAAGACAATTTGTATTCGTCCATGAAACGCGCGCGACGCAAGCCGGGCAGTTCAGGCATCGCTGCGCGCACCTGTTCGATAAAATCCCCTGTGACGACGAGCGGCGGCAAATCCGGTTCCGGGAAATAACGATAATCGTGCGCTTCCTCTTTCGAGCGCATCGAGCGTGTTTCTCCGGCGCGCTCATCCCATAACAAAGTTTCCTGCACGACGCGCCCGCCCGATTCGATTAAGTTGACGTGGCGCTCAATCTCATACTCAATTGCGCGCTGCATAAAGCGCACGGAGTTTAGATTCTTCAGTTCGACTTTCGTGCCGAATTCCGCAGCGCCTTCGCGCCGCACTGAAACGTTCGCTTCGCAGCGCAGGTTTCCCTTCTCCATGTCTGCTTCACTTGCGCCGACCCATTGCAGCGCGCGGCGAACGTGATTAACGTAATCATACGCTTGCCATGACGAACGAAAATCCGGCTCCGTGACGATCTCTGCGAGCGGCGTTCCGGCGCGATTCAAGTCAATGTAAGAATAGCGATCAACGTCCGGCAAACTCTCGTGTACGTTCTTGCCCGCATCTTCTTCTAAATGAAGGCGCGTGATGCGTACCTTCATTGGTTGCCATTCGCGCGGGCGTCCCGCTTCGTCGCGTTCGGCGGTCACAATCTCTAACTCGCCTGCTTCCGAAAAAGGTTTATCGTACTGCGAGATTTGATAACCCTTTGGCAAGTCCGGGTAAAAATAATTTTTGCGCGCGAAGATTGAGCTTTCGTTGACACGCAAACCGAGCGCGAGCGCCGCGCGTGTGCCAAGTTCCACAACACGCTTGTTCAAAACGGGCAACGCGCCCGGCAATCCCAGACACACAGGGCACGTGTTCGCGTTCGGCTCATCACCGAAGCGCGTTGAACAACCGCAGAATATTTTCGATTCCGTGCCGAGTTGCGCGTGAATCTCAAGGCCGATGACGACCTCCCAACCCTTTTTCATACTTATATTTGTTACCTTCTTATATGAGAGCCGCGTCGTGACATTAAAATCAAAAGAAAGGCAATCATGGTTTCGGCAGCGAGCAAGATACTCACAACCCAAGCATTTATGCCAAAGTTCATTGTCTCATCGGCATAGATGTTTCCGTTGACACGAAAACCTATTCTACCGCCCGCTATCCACAATACAACGATAGCGGCAATCGCCAGAGCAATCAGAACAGCGAGCAACTTCAACACTGATGAAATCACGTCCAACATAATCAAGGCCGCAGCCAACCGGGATATGCACCCGCGCGTCTCGCTTCTTCTTCGAGTAATCGCCAGCGCGCATCTATTCCCACGCGCGCTTCTTCGAGTTCGTGTAGCCGCGTGACTAAAGACGAACGTTCGTAAGATTGATTGTACGGATAATATGAATACGGCGTCGGCACAAAGATGACCGGCGGCAATATCACACCGGGCGAAACGATCACGCGCCCTTGCCAATTCGTCTGAGAAAGATAAGGTGTGTTGATACCGATTCGGACGCGTGTGCCGCCACCACCGAGATTGACGCTGCCAGAAAGTTGCGCGCCGGAATTTGCGCCGTAAGGATAGCCATACGGGTACGAACCCGAATGAACGATAGATGCGCCAAAGATTGCGGGCGACGCTAGAAATGGGTTCGATGACTGTTCGGAGAGACGCGCGTGGACGTAATTTATTTGCGCGTCGAGCACTGCAAGTTCGTTTCGGAGCGCAGAGGCGCGCGCGCGCCAGTAAGTTTCCGCTTGCACTTCATCCGTTTCGCTTTGACGTAGCTGCTCGCTTGCACGCGCGGCTTCCTCTTCGCGTTGGCGACGCATATCTTCGCGCGAAGCTAAACCCAATTGCTCGCGTCGCCGTTCATAAGTTTGTTCGCTTTGTTCGCGCTTATGACGCAAGCCTTCAAGGTCTTTATCGGTTAATTTTCGACGCGCGTGCGGTGAAGCAACGGCGGCAGCAGCAGCGACGTTCGCTGAATGTGCTGGTAAAGCATCCTTTTTCCCGATGCGGCGTAGCAAACTACCTGACGCTTCGTGGTTAACGCGCTCGGTGGCGGCGATGTCAATGCTGTTTAATTGCACAGTAACATTGATGTCAGACGCAGTTTCGTAAGTAACGCCGCTTTGTGTGATGATAAAATTAGCGGGAATTTCAACGCGACGCCCGCTGCGCAAAACGAGCGTATAAGCGAAAGCGCTAATGTGTAATAGCAGCACGATGAGCACGACGGCGACGAACCACGCGACGTTAGAACAAAGCTCTCCGCCAACGTATCTTCGCGTTTTAGCAAGAATCATTCGCGTCATAATCTTTTCAGCACTCCTACATAAAATCCTTCGGCGTGTTGTTTTACAGGATTATAGCATCCGCGCAAATCACTGCCCAAAGGCGCACCGCACATCGTGCTCGCCAGACTATTTTTGATTGGTGGTTTTCAAGTCGCGGCGAGATCGCGTGAGCAGTGAATCAGGCAGCGCGCTAAAGCCGACATTGAGTTTCGCAATCCTGCATTAAACTTTATCGGCGGCGCGCTTCATGAACCGGCGTGATGCGCGGATTTTTGGTGATCGGATGAGCATCCACTAAAGTGCGTACATCAAAGGCTTCGCGCAAAAGTTCGGGCGTCAACACTTCACGCGGAGTACCGCTTGCCAGCGTTTTTCCCCTCTTGAGCAGCAACATGCGATCCGCAAATTCCGCCGCGAGATTCAAATCATGCGTCACGATGATGGCCGATGCACCTTGTTCGTCGCAACGCCCGCGCACAAGTTTCAGCATTGCGGCCTGATGCGCGAGATCAAGGTTTGCCGTCGGTTCATCAAGTAGTAAGATGTTTGCTTCGGTTGCGAGCGCGCGCGCCACTACAGCGCGTTGACGCTCGCCGCCCGATAGTTCATCCATCCGCCGCGCGCCGAAAGTCTCTAACTCTGTGTCGCGCAAGGATTGTTCTGCCGCTTCAACATCGCCGGTTGTTTCCCATCCCCACGCGTCCGCGTCAACCCACGCGTAGCGTCCGCCCAAAACAAACTCCATCACGGTCACGGGAAAACGCAATTCCGCTTCCTGCGCCACCACTGCGATGCGGCGACTGATCTGCCGACGCGCGTAAGAAAGCAAAGGCTTTTCATCAAGCAATATCTCGCCGCGTGAAATCGCAAGACTTCCGTTGAGCGCGCGCATCAAGCTGGATTTGCCCGCGCCGTTCGCCCCCGTAATCGCCGTTATTTCTCCCTGCACGGCGCGCAAGGTTAGATCGCACACAACCTCACGTGTTCCATAACTAACATCAACGTTGCGCGCATCGAGCATCGCTAAACCTTTTTCAGCAGCAGAACAAAGAGCGGCGCGCCGATTAAAGCTGTGATCGCGCCGACAGGCAATTCGCGCGGCGCGATGACAGTGCGTGCAATTGTGTCCGCGAGAATCACGAACAAAGCGCCCGTCAGCGCCGATGCCGGAATCGCCAAGCGGTTATCACTGCCGAGCGACAAACGTACTAGATGCGGCACGACGAGGCCGACGTAGCCAACCGATCCGCCCGCCGCGACGGATGAGCCGACCATCAAGCTCGCCGCCAGAAACACGCTGATCCTGACCCGTTCGACTTCCACGCCGAGATCGAAAGCATCGCGTTCGCCGAGCATCAACAAATTCAGCGAGCGGGCGTTAATCGTCAACACGCACAGGCCGATTGCCGCCGAGATGAACGCAACGTAAAGCAGATTGCCCGGCGAATTGGAGAGATCGCCGAGCAGCCAGAAAGTAAATGAACGTATGCGCGTCGCATCCATCAACGTCGTCACAAAGACGATCACGGACGAAAGAAACGTCGTCACAATGACGCCCGCTAAAATCAGTCGCGCAGGCGATGCGCCGCCGGTTCGCCCGCGCGCGAGTTTGTAAACAAGCAGCGTCGCCGCGAGCGCGCCCGCAAACGCCAGCACAGGGCGACTCCATTCAGACGCGCCGAAGAAAACAAGCGCGATCATCGTGCCGACCGCCGCGCCGTTTGAAATGCCGAGCAGGTAAGGCTCTGCCAGAGGATTGCGCAACAGCGCTTGATAGCCCGCACCGGCTGTGGCAAGCGAGGCTCCGACAATTCCAGCCAGCAGTATGCGCGGCACACGCACGTCGAAAAGAATCGCGCGCTGTTCGGGCGTCAGTATAGTTGTTCCTGTGCCTGCGGTAAGCAAAGCATGAAGCGAAGCGACAACCGGAAGCCGTTCCGCGCCGATCACGGAAGCAAGTAGTCCGACGCAGACAAGCGCAAATAAAAGCGCAAGGCAAACGAAAACTGTGCGGCGCGGCGTGGCGTAGGCGCGGCGTAAGCTTCTGGCAGAGCGCGTGATGTTGTTTGTTTCGACGGTCAATACTATTGTTGCGGCCTGAAGCTTTCGGGGTGCAGAGCGTGCGCCATTTCTTCAAGCCCGTCAACGAGTCGCGGGCCGGGACGCGAAAGCAAATTGCCGTTGATCGTATAAACGCGCCCGGCTTGCGCCGCCGGAGAATGTTTCAAAGGCTCTGCGAGTTCCGTCTTGGATGCCGTGCCCATCGCGTCTTCGCTTGCCATGATGATCGCTTCAGGACGCGCTGCCAGTGCCGCTTCGTCGCTATAACGCGGCCACGCGCCGCTCACGTCGGCGGTCACGGATTCTCCGCCCGCGCGCCGTATTAGATCGGTTACAAAAGAATCGCGTCCGGCAGTATAGAGCGGAGCGCGCGATAATTGATAAAAGACTTTGAGGCGCGGTTGCTGTGCGACGGCTTGCTCGACGGCATTGGCGCGCGCGCGCAAGTCTTCCACAAGTTTTCCGGCGCGCAACGGCTCGTCAAGCAATTCGCCCAACTGTGTAATTGAGCGAAAAACCGCTTCGAGATTGTGCGGGTCTGTCACGTAGACGCTAATACATTGTCCCTGCAATTGATCCGTAAAAGTTTCGAGTTGTGATGCGGTGGAAACGAGAATCAACTGCGGGCGCAAAGCGATGATACGTTCCATGCTCGGATGAAGCGTGTCGCCGACTTTCGCCACACGCCTTGCTTCCTCCGGGTAATCGCAGTAAGTCGTGTCGCCGACGAGACGGTTGCCTGCGCCGACGGCATAAACTATTTCCGTCAAGTTCGGCGCAAGCGACACGATGCGTTGCGTATGCAACGGCACGCGCACGCGTCTTCCCGCTTCATCCACTACTTCGCGCGAAGCAGACGTGTTAGCCTGCGCACAATCCTCGCTGCGCCTGCACGCTGTTGAAGCGATGGCAAAGGCGCAGGTAAGCAAGCACACTGCGCAAGCTAGTCTTTGTTGTTTGATATTTTGTCTCAAAAGAAATAATAGCGCGAATTTCAGCATAAGCGTCGCACATGAATTTAATCAGGCAACCGACGCCTGTCAGACTTGCCCTTGAGAAGTTCATGCGTTGATTCATTGTTGCCGCTTTGCTTGCTGTCTTGTAAGATGCCTCGCACTCGAAAATTTATTGTAGGAGCAATCAAACGGAATGATCAAGACCGTCGAATGGACGAACGAAGGCGTGCGCATGATTGACCAGCGCCTGCTTCCGACAGAAGAGAAATATTTAATGCTTCGCACTTACGAAGAAGTGGCGGACGCAATCAAGCAAATGGTTGTGCGCGGCGCGCCCGCTATCGGCGTTTCGGCGGCGATGGGCATCGCGCTCGGCGCAAAACAATTCGTCGGCACAAACGTCACAGACTTTCAGGAAGACTTCGATTACGTTTGCGAGATAATGGGAAGCACGCGCCCGACCGCCGTCAATCTTTTCTGGGCGATTGAGCGTATGCGCGATGTGGTTCGCCGCGCGCGCGCAGAAAACGCCAACATAGACGTCACCGAACTCGAACACCGTCTCGTCGCTGAAGCGCAAACAATCTTTGACGAAGACATCAAAGCTAACCGCGCGCTCGGAAAATTCGGCGGCGAACTCCTTACCGATAACTCGACGGTTTTGACGCACTGCAACGCGGGCGCGCTCGCCACCGCAGGAGACTACGGCACGGCTCTCGGCGTGATACGCGGCGCGCGCGACGCGGGCAAACGCATCGCCGTCATCGCCGACGAAACGCGCCCCTTTCTGCAAGGCTCACGTCTGACGGCTTGGGAACTGAACAAAGACGAAATCCCCGTCACGCTTATTACGGACAACATGGCAGGGCACGTGATGAAGCAGGGCAAGGTAGATGCCGTCGTCGTCGGTGCAGACCGCATTGCTGCGAACGGTGACACCGCCAACAAGATCGGGACGTACATGGTCGCTGTCCTCGCCAAACAACACAACATTCCTTTTTACGTTGCTGCGCCCGTTTCGACGCTCGACCTCACGCTCGCTTCCGGCGATGAAATACCGATTGAGGAGCGCGACACACGCGAAGTTACACACATGCACGAACACCAACTCGCGCCCGCAGGCATCAACGTCCACAATCCTGCGTTCGATGTCACACCTAACGAATTCATCGCCGCCATCATCACGGACAAAGGCGTCGCGCGCCCACCTTATATAGAAAGTCTGCGGCGCATGGCTGAGATTGAAAGCTAAACAGGAGTTCAGTAAAACGATAAGGCAAACGGCGTTTTGCCAAGGCACCGTGCATCGCTTGGAATGGCTAAATTTTCAGAGAGTAGTGACTGAAGCCTTAGCGTGCGAAACGACTTTGCTTCCACCAATCCATCGTCAGGCGCAAGCCTTCTTCCAGATCGACGCGCGACTCATAGCCTAAGAATTCGCTTGCGCGTGTGATGTCTGCAACGCTGTGGCGCACGTCGCCTGTGCGCGCTTCTTTGTAATCGGCCTGTGCTTCGGCTCGATTGGTAATGCGCTTTAAGGTGTTTAAGAGTTCGTTGAGCGATATTTGTTTGCCGTTGGCGACGTTGATGATTTCGCCGATGCCTTTAGTGGTTTCGGCGGCGCGTAGGTTGGCGTCCACAACGTTGGCAATGTAAGTGAAGTCGCGCGTTTGTTCGCCATCGCCAAAGATGACAGGTGTTTCGTCGCTCATCAGCGTACTGATAAAACGCGAGATGACGCCCGAATACTGCGAGCTTGGGTCTTGGCGCGGCCCGAAGACGTTGAAGTAGCGCAGGGCGATTGTTTCAAGGCCGTAAGCTCTGTGAAAAACCTGACAGTAATACTCGCCGACAAGTTTGGCGACGGCGTAGGGCGAGAGCGGATCGGGACGCATCTCTTCAACTTTCGGAAGCGTCGGCTGATCGCCGTAAGCGGAACTCGATGCGGCATAAACGACGCGCCGCACGCCCGCCTCGCGCGCTGCCAAAAGCAATGAGAAAGTCGCATTGACACAGGCTTCGTGCGTCTCGCGCGGATTGGCTATGGAACGCGGGACAGACGGAATCGCCGCTTCGTGAAAGACAAGTTCAACGCCTTCGAGCGCACGGCGCAAAGCAGATTCATCCGTCAAACTTGCCTGCACAAAATCGACTGTGCCGCCGATTTCTTCAAGATTCTCCCGATGGCCTGTCGAAAGATCGTCGATGACACGCACACGCGCGCCGCTTTTCGTCAATGCCGCAGCGATATGCGAGCCGATAAAACCAGCCCCGCCCGTCACCAATACTGTTCCTGATAGAGACATAACAATAGTTTTTAGTTTTCGGTTTTTAGTCTTCAGTTCCAATCTGAAAACTAAAAACTGTAAACTGTTTTATCATCTTCCCACGCCAACGTACTCGAAGCCCAGTTCGCGCATCGTCGAAGGATTATAAATGTTACGCAGGTCGGCAATTTTAGGCGTTCTCATAGATTCGCGTATGCGTTGCATGTCGAGCGCGCGAAATTGATTCCACTCGGTAACGAAAACGAGCGCGTCGGCCCCGTTAATCGCTTGATACTCATCTTCCGTATAAAGAATGTCCGGCAAAACCTTTGCTGCCTCGTTCATCGCTACCGGATCAAAGGCGCGTATGTTAGCGCCGCGCTTCATTAGCGCCTTAATAATATCGACGGCGGGCGCTTCACGCATATCGTCTGTTTCCGGCTTGAACGCGAGGCCCAACACGGCGATGTTTTTATTCTTCGTTTCACCGATCAATTTTTCAATCTTAGCGATCATGCGCGTGCGTTGTTGTTCGTTGACTTCGATCACACTGTCAACGATGCGCGACTCGCAATTAAATTGCCGCGCGACGCTGGAAAGGGCGCGTGTGTCTTTTGGAAAGCAGGAACCGCCGTAGCCCGGCCCCGGATGCAGAAATTTGCTACCGATGCGTTTGTCCATCCCGACGGCGCGTGCCACGTCGTGCACATCGCAACCAATTTCGTCGCACAGGTTGGCGATTTCGTTGATGAATGAAATCTTCGTGGCGAGAAAAGCGTTGGCGGCGTATTTGATAAGTTCCGCGCTTTCAAGCGAAGTAATAACAACGGGCGCTTCGATCAAATACAAAGGCCTGTAAAGATCGCGCATGATTGCAATCGCTTCTTCATCTTGGCTACCGATAACGACGCGATCCGGGCGCATAAAATCGTTTATCGCCGCACCCTCACGTAAAAATTCGGGATTAGAGACGATGCCGAAGTTCGTGGACTTTTTTTGATGTTCGCGGATCAGGCGGCGCAGGTGTTCGCCCGTGCCGATAGGAACGGTAGATTTAGTAACGATCACTTTGTAGCCGTTCAGGTGTTCAGCTATGGAGCGCGCCGCCGCGTCGATATACTTCAAATCAGCAGAGCCGTCTTCTTTCGGCGGTGTGCCGACGGCGAGAAAAATTACCAACGCCTGCTCGACCGCAGACTTAATGTCGGTTGTGAAATTCAGGCGACCCGCCTGTGTATTCTTAGCGACGAGTTGTTCAAGTCCCGGCTCATAGATTGGCACGATGCCATCAGATAGGCGCGCAATTTTTTCCGCATCAACATCAACGCATGTCACGTCAACGCCAAATTCGGCAAAGCACGCGCCCGTAACTAACCCGACATATCCCGAACCAACAACCGCAATGTGCATTTCCGCTTAACCTTTTAACGCTAGACAAAATCTTGCGGGTCACACGATTAAAGAGCGCGTGACCCGCAAGATTTCCATTTACTCGTACCATGCAACGTAGAATTGCATGGCATAAAGCTTTATTACTTATCTGGTCGGGCTGACGACGGTGATATTACCGCCGAAGTTGGCATCGTTATTGTCGCTGCGCGCAGCAATGATGGCTGCTGCAATCGCACCACCGGCTGCCGCGAGAAGCGCCGCGAGCGCGCCGCCACTAAGCGAACCGAAGCCGCCGCTGTTCTGCGTCAAGCGCGAGCAACGTGTGCCCGGTTGAGCGGTTCCAGCGGTTGCGTCTTGACCGGCTGCAACCTGCTGTGTTTTGTCGCCTGCACGAAGCGCAACCTGACCGCCTTGCGTCGCTAGAATCGTGTTGCCGCATTCGACATCAACGCTGAAAACAGACGCTTGTGTGCCATCCGCAACGACAACGCCGTCTTTGGTCGTCAAGTTAGAGGCGACACCCTGCGGAGTCGAAACGCGCGCGCGTCCCGCATCAAGCGTGCCCGAAACGCCTGTTTCGCTGAAGCCTAGCTTCATGCTGGAATTCGGCAAAAGTTCAACGCGTCCCATTTTGCCGAGGCTGATGGTGGCGCTGGAATTCTGGCCTGTGGTGATGGTGCTGTTAGGAAAAACGGTCGCACCGGAAATTGCGTTCTGGCCGTTGACGCTGACCTGCCCTGAAACCGACAGCTCGCCTGATGGCCCGGTTTGCCCCTGTTGTCCAGGTGCTGCCAGCGCAACCATCGAGTAAACACTCAAGACGGCTACAGCCAGGCAGAACGAAATGGACTTCTGGCTCCAAGTTCTGCTAATCATTAATCTTCCTCCCGAAAAGTGAAACAAATTTTTTGAAAGCGCGCCGCACATCTCTGTGAGAGAAAAGCGCAGGAGACGATCCAACTGCTTTCTCGCTGAAGCATCATCTCGACAGTTTCAATGGCGCCCGCGCCAAACATCCCTTAAAAAAGCAGGCATGACGAGCCACAGAGGGCTTCGATATCTACGCCTTTTTACACGAATCCCTGTTCGCTGTCAACAAACTTTTACATTAAATTCAAACCGTAGACGCTTTTTTTTCAAACACTTCGCTCATCTGCCACGTGGCTAGCGCCAAATTGATCTTACTACACGATTGTTTTCGGTGCGACGGGTATTTCCTACGGCAGATTTTCCACGTCGGCTATATCATGCGATTCCTGTGAAATAAATTCTCTACGGCGCGACAAACACCAGTAAACAGGCCAGCCGAGCGCGATCAAACCGAGACCCGCCAGAGCCTGACGCGGTGTTGTCAGCAGTGTGTTGACAAGCAACCACGCCGTCACCAGCAGAAAAAGCGCAGGGACAATCGGATAACCCCAAGTGCGATATGGGCGCACGGCATCCGGCATCCGACGCCGAAAGATAAAGACAGAGGCCGTCACTAGCCCGTAAAATATCCACAACCCGAAGATCGAATAATCCGTCAACGCGTCGAACGAACCCGTCAAGGTAAGCACGCACGCCCACATCGCCTGCACAATCAAAGCTCTGACGGGAACGCGAGTCCGCACGGAGAGCCGCGCGAGATTCTGAAAAAAGAGCCTGTGCTGCGACATCGCGTAAGGCACGCGTGCGCCCGTCAAAACTCCTATGTGCAACGTGCCGAAGCTGGAGGCAAGCAGCGCCAGCGCAATCAAACTCACGGCCAATGGCCCCAGGAATTTCCGTGCGGCCTCCGTCGCCACAGATGAAGCGGCGGGAACGTTTGCCACCTCAGTTGGCGTCAACACATAAAAGTACGCAAGGTTGACGAAGATATAAAGCGCCGCGACTGTTATCATGCCGCCGATCAATGCCAACGGAATATTGCGTTGCGGATTCTGCACTTCGCCCGCGACGAACGTCAATTCGTTCCAACCGTTATACGCCCACAACGCGCCGAGCATCGCCGCACCGAAGCCTGCGAATCCGGCACGCGCGCCCGCACTCACGCCCTCGCACGCGCCGTTCACATTCGTCAAAGCAAAGTGTGTCCAATCTCCCCGCGCAAAAAGAAACGCGCCTGCGCCGACCACTAACACTAAGGCGATCTTAGTCAACATCAGCACCGTCGCAATCTTGCCGTTGACTGATACTGTGGCACAGTTAATGATCGTCACAATGGCGATCATCAGCACCGCGACAATTTGAAGTTTACCGAACGCGAGTTGATGGCCGAAGAGATCAAGCGTGAAATAGTTGCCGCCGAGCGCGCCGCCGAGCAGGGTGTTGAGGAAAATCGCAAAGCCGATGCTAATCGCCGCCAACCCGCCCGCCTTCGCAATAAAGAATTGCATCCAGCCGTAGAGGAAACCCATCCGCGCGCCATACGCTTCTCTGACAAAAACATATTCACCGCCCACTTTCGGCATCATCGCGGCAAGTTCCGCATAGGTAAGTGCACCAGCCAGCGATAATAATCCGGCAGCAACCCAGACGGCGATGACCATGCCAGGAGTTCCGACATTGCACGTCATCACGCGTGTCTTTAAGAAGACGCCCGTGCCGATGACGTTACCGACGACAATCGAAATGGCAGCAATCAGTCCGAGACCGCGTACTAGCGTAAGTTTGCCGGATGTTGCCGTTGACATGTTTAGAAAAAATTAAAAGGAACTTAAAGCTTGCGTGATTCACGCCACACGCGCGGAGCAGCGCGGAGTTTCCCTGTTAAAGAAAGGTGTGCGCGGCGCGTCCATACATCGTAATCGTTTTGCTCGATAACATCCAGAATGCGGGCGTAAAGCCTTGCGGCGAGAAGCACTGTGAAACGCGCGTCTTTGTCGAGCAGCGGAATTCCCTTCTCTGCTTCACGATAAAGCGCGCGCGCTCTGTCAATCTCAAAACGCATTAGAGCGCGAAAGTTATCCCTCGCGTCTCCACACATCAACGCGCTTTCCGTATAGCCGAAACGCCGCATATCTTCCTGCGGCAAGTAAATGCGATTCATGCGCGCGTCTTCGCCGATGTCGCGCAGTATGTTCGTCAGTTGCATCGCGAGGCCGAGTGCTTCCGCGTAACGAAGCGTTTCAGGTTTCGTGTAACCGAAAATCTCCGACGACATCAGACCGACAACCGCCGCGACGCGGTAACAGTAAACGCGCAACTCTTCCCACGTCTCGTAACGATTGATATGCGTGTCCATCAGCACGCCGCGCATCAATTCAAGCGGCAGTTCCTGTTTGATCGCATACTGCCGCAGCATATCGCGCCATGCGATGAGGACGGGCGAAGCGATTGGCTTGCCACTGTAAACCGCAATCAGTTCTTCGCGCCACACGGCGACTGCTCTCTGCGCCGTCGCTTCATCCTGCGCGCCGCAAGCATCCACCGCATCGTCTACATGACGGCACAAGGCATACATGGCATAGATCGCACGGCGCTTTCGACGCGGCAGAAACTGTGTGCAGAGATAGAAACTTTTGGCGTGCGTGCGCGTTGTTTCACGGCAGTAAAGATAAGCCGCTTCGATATCTTCTGAAGGTGGACGCGCTGATGCTGGAAATTGTGAAGTTCTGGAGGGCATGATGTGCGGCTTCGATAGGAAGATCAGCTTAGACTTCGCGCGCGGCGATGTAATCGGCCATGTCGCAAAGCAACTGCGTGGGCTGTGTTCGGCCAAACTCTGCGGTGAGCACGGCCTTTGCTTCGGCGATGAAATTTGCCAAGCGTTTTTTCGCATCCGCCGCGCCGCGTTCAAGGGCGAAGGTCGCACGCCGCGCCGCAGTCAACGTAAGCTTCGCATCTTCCCGAAGATCAAGCAGATCGTCGCTTGTTTGATAAGCTTCGCCAAGCAGTTCGGCGTAACGCGAGAGCGCGATCAATTGCCCTTTGGTTGCGCCCGAAAGAATCGCGCCGACGCGTAAAGCAAGCCGCATCAGAGCGGACGTTTTCAGATTGCGCACGGCATCTTCTGCATGGCTCTCCTTGTCTGCGGTAGCGCTGAAATCATGGCGGGCAAGGCGATTGCTACTTTCGGCCAGATCAACGCTCTGCCCTGCGACCATTCCGCGCGCACCGATACATTCAACCAGTTCACGATGCGCGTCAATGGCGCGTGCAGCGCGTTCGTTCGTTTTCGCTCCATCAAAAATGAGTCCGTAAGAAGCATTCATCAAAGCGAGCGCGACGAGCACGGCGAGTCCTTCGCCGTAAAGCGTGTGCAGCGATAATCGCCCGCGCCGCTCGCTCGCGTCATCCATACACGGCAAATCATCGAAGATCAAAGAGCTTGTGTGAACGTATTCGACTGCCACTGCCGCCGCTAAAACTTCGTCCACGCGCCCGCCGACAATCTCCGCGCCGAGCAACGTCAACACAGGCCGCAAACGCTTGCCGCCCGGAAAGAGCGCGTAGTGCAGAGCTTCATTAAATTGCGTTTCAACGCGGTCGGGCGCAACGGGCAAACGACGCATTAATGCTTTTTCTAGTTCGGGACGCACCTGTGCGATGTAATCCCATAAATCAATTTGTGCGGCGTTTAATTTCGCTTGCGTGCTCATGCCTGCGCTCTGAATTTTCCCGTTCCGTTAATTGGCTTCAGTTTATCTGGATCGGAAAAATAAACGCTGTGCGTTACATAGATAAGGCACGCATCTCACAAATATGCGTCAAGACCTTGAGAATAAGTAAGGCGAGAGCAGCGCAGATGAACTATTCCGGCGAGCTATTTTCCTTGCAAGCTACTTTTCCTGCGCTTCTGTGTAAACACGGCGCGCGCGTTCGGCCAGCGCCGCAGAAATAATCACGCGAAACGGGTGCTTGGCGACGAACGCGGGCACTTGCCGCACGTCTGCGCCGAGCGCATTCAAAGCGGCGACGGCGCGATTGTCTTCCAGCTCCGTCACGTTGAAAGCTTCCGCCGCGCGCCGCAAAGCTCCGCGCAAACGATCAAGCGGCAACGGACGTTCAATTAAGACTTTACCGCGCGCTTGAAAATCGCCGAGCGCATACAGCACGACCTGCTCCGCGTCAATCGCGCTTGTCTCCGTCTGTTCTTTGAAAAGCTCTGTTTGGCGCATATAAGGTTTGCGTTACCGATCAGGAATCTTTTGAGCTTGCAGCTTTATCATGGAGCACTCGTGCGTCGCGGGCGAGAAGCGGCAGGCTCGCCCGGCGGCGTCAAAGGAACGTTTGATTTAGCAGGCGTTGCCGCGCGGATAGCGGAAGCAGGGGGCGCAGGCGACACACTTGGCGGCGAACTCTTTTGCATCAACTCCCCTTGTTCATACGGATCGAGCCGCGCAAAAACGTAAAAGACTTCGCCCGCGCGTACCGTGCTTAAAAAGCGAAACGTATTATTCAAAACCTCTCCGGCGCGAAGCGTCAACGGGCGCGGTGGGTTTTCAAAAAGGCTACCGAACTCTTCGCGCGTCACGGCTTCAAACTCCGGCAAATAATCGTTTTGGCTTTCACGTGCGATCCGCAGAGCGATTTGACGCAGCGCGCGTATGCGATTCGAGTTGCGGCGATAATATGCTGCGCTGATCTCGCGGCGGCTCGCGCGGTCGTCCACAACCTCCTGCTCGCCGCGTAGATAGCCAAGATACGCACGCACGACGGGGCCAAATTCAGCATCCGATTGCTCTGTGGCGATGGCGCGCGCGCGTTGCTGTTGCGCTGCGCTGTAGATCGGCACAGTCGTAAGCATTAGAATTATGCCAATCAGAAAAACGACTCTGTTTTGTTTCATTGTTAACGTTAACGGTATTTTGCGGTGCGTCTCGCTTTGCGATCTCTGCTCCGAGAGGCCGCAAACTTTTGTCGCGTGTTCGCAAACGCTTCAAACCAACTTATATTATCGGCGTCGCGTGAGCATGGTGCAAGTGTGCGTTGCGTGTCTGCTCTAAGCAGTGCTACATTTTCTGTGAACAAAAATTGAGCAAATGCGCTTTATTGCGAGTACGTTATGAATGAGATTGACACGATGCAAAAGTATGATGGCAAGAGGATCGCTCTGTGTGTGAGCGGTGGCATCGCCGCGTACAAAGCTGCGGAAGTGTTGCGAGGTTTGCAACAGGCTGGCTGCATAGTGCGCGTCGCAATGACAAAGCGCGCGTGCGAATTCATCACGCCGCTCACGTTTCGCGCTCTCTCCGGCTCGCACGTCATCGTGGACGATTACGCACCCGACAATCCAGACCCGATAGCGCATATCACTTTTTCGCAAAGCGTTGATCTGATGCTCGTCGCGCCTGCCACCGCCAACATCATCGCCAAGTTTGCGAACGGCATCGCAGATGATTTCGTCACCTCAACTTATCTCGCTTCGACTGCGCCCGTGCTTATTGCGCCCGCGATGAATACTGCGATGTGGAATCACCTTGCGACGCAGCGCAATCTGAAAACTTTACGCGCCGACGGAGTGCATTTCGTCGAGCCGGATGCGGGCGAGATGGCGTGCGGCACAATCGGCATCGGGCGCTTGAGCGAGCCTGAAACAATCGTCGCCGCCGCGCTCGAAATGTTACGCGGACAAACGCAACATAGTTCACAGGATTTAGCGGGCGAGCGCCTGCTTATTACTGCCGGTGCGACGCGCGAAGAAATTGATCCGGTGCGTTTTCTCTCGAACCATTCATCCGGGCGCATGGGATTCGCGCTGGCGGAAGCGGCGCGCGCGCGCGGAGCCGAAGTGACAATAGTAGCGGGCGTGACCACCGCGAACGAACCCGCTGAAGTTCGCATTATTCGTGCCGCATCAGCCGCCGCCATGCACGCGGCGGTGATGAAAGAATTGCACGGCGCAACAATCTTCATCGCGGCGGCGGCGGTGGCGGATTATAGGCCTGCTGTGCGCGCGGCCAACAAAATCAAAAAGTCCGTTGACTCATTAACACTTGTGCTCGAACCGACAAAGGATATTCTCGCGGAAGTTGCGCGTGCGCGCCATGAAGGTCTGCTCGTCATAGGCTTCGCGGCGGAATCAGACAATGTGCTGACGCACGCGATGGATAAACTAACAGGCAAAAATCTGGACATGATCGTCGCCAATGACATTACGCGCGACGGCGCGGGCTTTGACGCGGCAACCAACGCGGTCACGATCATCAAACGCACAGACAATTTGCCGCTTGAAATCCCGCTCGTGGCTAAACTCGAAGCCGCGCACAGAATTCTGGATCAAATCGTGCATCTACGCCGCGATCAAAATAATTTCCGCGCAGCTGAGCAAAATGAACAACGTGCTATAAGCCCTGCCGCAGATTAAAGGGTGCTTGATGGACGATACTACGTCGAAATTGAAAAGCGAACTGCTTACGCTCACCTGTGAACTCGGCGAGCATTTGACTTACGCGCGCGAACTAAACATAGAGAGCGTGGACGTCGCCGCGGGACACGACGCGCAAGCTTTGCCCGCGACAATCGCCAACGCAAATACGCGCGCTAAGGCCAGCCGCAGCGCGCTTGAACGTAATGCCAACGCCCCAATGCCTGCGACACTGCCAACACGCGCGCCGCAGTCACAGGCGAAAACATCTGCTCCGGTTTTGCGCGAGGAGTCTTTTGAAAAACCTTTCACGGAAACATCAGAGATGGCTAAACGAACCACCACATCACATGCTGAAGCGCCGCCCGCGCCACGCGAAACTTTATTCGGCGAAATCACGCCGCAGGATGATGCAAGCCTCGCGCGTCCCAACGAAACGCTCGAAGACATACGCGCCGACATTACGCCCACGTGTATGCGCTGCACGCTTTGTTGTGAAGGCCGCACGAAGGTTGTCAATAGCGACGGCAACCCGCAGGCACGATTAATGTTCGTCGGCGAAGCTCCCGGCGCAGATGAAGACGCGCAGGGCAAACCTTTCGTTGGCCGCGCCGGTCAACTGCTTAACAAAATCATCGAAGCCATCGGTATGAAGCGCGCGGACGTCTTTATCGGTAACGTCAATCGCTGTCGTCCGGCCAACAATCGCACGCCGACGCTCGCCGAAGCTAAAATCTGCAAGCCTTTTCTGCTGCGCGAAATCGCCGTCGTCAAGCCCGAAATAATCGTCGTCTTAGGCAACACGGCGATGAAGAATCTGCTCGACACTAAAGAAGGCATCACTAAACTGCGCGGCAATTTTCAGGATTACAACGGTATCAAAGTAATGCCGACATTTCATCCAGCGTATCTCTTGCGCGATCCAACGAAGAAACGCGAAACGTGGGAAGACATGAAGAAAGTGCGCGCTTATTTAGACGGTGGAAAGTAATCAGTTTTCAGTTTTCAGCATTTACACCCAACTGATTAAAGCTGAGCGCCGAACCACATATTGCCTCCAATGAAAACTTTTTACTGATAACTGAAAACCGAAAACTGAAAACTCGTTTTTATGGATTCTTCGCAATCACTTTTGTTTGATCCAACGCCTGCCGAGCCGAACGAGACGCTCGACGAACTTAACGTCGAATTGTTGCAGCGCGCCAAAGCGATGCCGCAATACGCCGAGCGGATTTTTGTTTTCGGCGGGGGGAAACAGGGCGCACAGGTTGCCGTCGTCGGCGAATCGCCGGGGCCGCCAGACATTGATTCCGGTCAGCCGTTTATGGGGCCAGCGGGACAAATGCTTGACCGCATCCTCGCTGCCGTTAACCTCAAACGCGAAGATTGTTATCTGACAAATGTCGCCAAGATGATTTCAACCGGCGATGAATTAACGCCCGACGTAATAAATTTGTTTACGCCGTATCTTCATCGTGAACTCGCAATTGTCCGTCCGCGCGTCGTCGTCGCTTTCGGCAACACGCCGACGCGAGCGCTGCTTCGCACTAAAAAGCCTATCTCGCAAATGCGCGGAGAATTTTACGATTACGGCAACACGAAATTGATGCCGACTTTTAATCCGGCCTATTTGTTGCGCGATCCGACGAAGAAGCGTGAAGTCTGGGAAGACATGAAAAAGGTGCGAGCATTTCTATCTTCGATCTAACATCAAATTTGTCTGCTATCATTTCGCGGTAAGTTTATTTCCTGTGCAAAGTTCTGCTTCTTCATTACAACCAACAGTCGTTGATGAGCGCGCCGAGGCGACTTCAGACGCGTTGCCGCAGTACGCGGAAGTCGCCGTGCCGCTACGCGTCACGCAGACGTACACTTACCGTTTGCCGCTCGCGTTGCAAACAGAAGCGCAAATAGGTTCGCGCTTGATTGTTCCCTTCGGGCGTAAACGATTGACGAGCTACATCGTCGCGCTGCACGACATGCTCGATCCCGGCACGGATTGGAACGAAGTCGAAATCAAGGAAGCCGAAGAACTGCTTGACGCCGAGCCGCTTTTGACGCCGGAGATTATCGAGATTACGCGCTGGGTTTCCGAATACTACGCTGCGCCGTGGGGCGAAGTCTTAAAGGCCGCGCTGCCCGCCGGACTCAACGCCACTATCGAACAGATTCTCACAATCACACCGGAAGGCCGCGATGAACTTGCGCGCCTTTCAATCAAACGCGCCGCAACCGCCAAAGCACGCGCGCTGCAATTCGTCGCGGAGGAAACCGAAACAAGTCTGCGCGACCTGGCGCGTGACACAGGCGACGCGCGCACATCTGCCATTGCACGCGAACTCGAACGCGCAGGTTGGATTGTGCTTTCACATCGCGCGCGTTCCGTCACAGCGAAAGCGAAACGGCGCAAGGCAGTGCGTCTGCTGCCGCTCGAAACACAAGTTGCGAAAGACACCGCACGCGTTCTGTCAGACGCGCAACAACGCATTGTCGAAGCGTTGCTTGCGGAAAACGGTGAGATGTCGTTTACGGATTTGCTAGAGCGTGCAAACACGAGCGCCTCTTCAATTCAAACGCTGGAAAAACGCGGCCTCGTCGAAATTTTTGTTCGCAGTGTGCGCCGCGATCCGCTCGCTGGCGCGCAACTTCCGCAAAACGACGAACTCAATTTAACCGAAGCGCAGGCCGCCGCGCTCGAATCAATTACAACTCCGCTTGAGCAGTCACGCTACGAAGCTTTTCTGTTACACGGCGTCACAGGCAGCGGCAAAACAGAAGTTTACATACGCGCGATGCGTGCTGCGCTCAAGATGAATCGCGCGGCGATGATGCTTGTTCCTGAAATCGCTTTGACGCCCGTCTTCTCGCGCCGCCTGCGCGCGCATTTCGGCGATCAAGTAGCAATCTTTCATTCATCTTTGACGACGGGCGAACGCTTCGATGAGTGGAGCCGTTTGAAGAAGGGTGAAGCGCGCATCGTCATCGGCACACGCTCAGCTGTCTTTGCGCCCGTCTCCGATCTAGGCTTAATCATCGTTGACGAAGAACACGAAGCTTCTTACCGCCAGCAGGAATCTCCTTATTACAACGGAAGAGATACGGCGATTATGCGCGCACTAAAAGAACGCGCCATAGTCGTGCTTGGCTCCGCGACACCTTCGCTCGAATCTTTCTATAACGCGCGCGGCGGCAAATACCGTTACCTGCAACTCGCCAACCGAATCGCTAACAGGCAAATGGCAACCGCCGAAATCATAGACATGCGGCAGGCCTTCGCACGTCACGGCAAACCGGAAGTCTTCTCCGATGAACTGCTGCAAGCCATCGAAGAAACGCACAATCGCGGCGAGCAATCAATGATTCTGCTGAATCGTCGCGGCTATTCCAGCTTCGTCGTGTGCCGTTCGTGCGGCGAATCAATTCAGTGTCCAAATTGCGACGTAACGCTGACGTTTCATCGCGGGGAAAAAAGTCTGATTTGCCACTACTGCGCGCATCGCATAACGACACCTTCTAAATGTCCTTTGTGCGCGGGCAAATATATTCAGTTCGTCGGCGAAGGCACAGAGCAGCTTGAAGAGATATTGCATCAGCGTTTTCCTCAACTGCGCATCGCGCGCCTTGACCGCGACACGACGTCGCGGCGCAATCTTTTTGAGAAAGCGATTATGGAATTCGGCGCGGGCGAACTGGACATGCTCGTCGGCACGCAGATGCTCGCCAAAGGACATGACTTTCCGAATGTTACTTTGGTTGGCGTCGTTTCGGTTGATGCCGGACTCGCGTTGCCTGATTTTCGTTCCGCCGAAAGAACGTTCCAATTAATCACACAGGTGGCGGGTCGCGCCGGACGCGGTGAACGCGCGGGACGTGTGCTCGTGCAAACTTTTCACCCGCAGCATTACGCTTTGCGCCACGCCTGCACACAGGAGTATGCGGGCTTTTACAATGAAGAAATCAATTACCGTAAAAGCCTGCATTATCCGCCCTTCGTCGCGCTCGCATCACTACTTGTGCATGGCGAAGAATTAGGGCGCACACAGGCCATCGCCGACGAACTTAAAAGCGCGCTCGTTGAAGCCAACACGGATAATGCCTGCCGCATACTCGGCCCAGCGCCCGCGCCGCTCGCGCGTCTGCGCGGCGAACATCGCATACAACTTCTCATCAAATCGCGCAGCCGTCCGCGCTTGCGGCAGTTAATAGATGTTGCGTTCGCCAATGCAGCAGCGCAGGGTTGCAATCTTCACTCTGTCAATCTGGAAATTGATCCGGTGAACTTGATGTAAAGAAAACTTTGCCACAGAGACGAAGAAACAGTTTTCAGTTTTGAGTTTTCAGTTTTGAGTTCTCAGCACGGAGCTAACGCCTTGTTTACTGAAAACTGATAACCGAAAACTGAAAACTGTTCGACTCTGTGGCTAAACTGAAGTTTTCTACTGTAAACTTTCCTGCATGAAACTTGCAGAGCTAGCCGCGCAGACAAACGCGCGACTTGAAACAAATGAGGCAGACCTTGAGATCAACGGCGCTGCCGGGCTTGACGACGCTGCGTCAGGCCAAGTTACATTTCTCGCCAACCCGCGTTACACGCCGCGCGTTGCACACACGCGCGCTTCTGCAATCTTCGTCGGCGAAGGTGTCGAAGTCCCTGACAACCTTGCGATTTTGCGCGCACTTGATCCATACCTCGCTTACACGCGCGCGCTTCGTTTGTTTCATCCAGAGTCGCAGTTCGAGCCATTCGTTCATCCAACAGCCGTGATTGATGAAGCGGCGCACATTGCCGCAGACGTGTGGATCGGCGCGCACGTCTTTATCGGGCACGAGTGTCTGATCGCAAGCGGCGTGCGTATTTATCCGAACGCGACGATTTACGATGGCGCGCAGATCCGCGCAAATTCTATTATTCATTCCGGCGTCGCTATCCGCGAAAATTCTTTAATCGGCGAGCGCGTCATTATTCACAACAACGCTGTGATCGGTTCGGATGGTTTCGGTTACGCGAAGGACGAAGAGAAACGCTGGCTGAAGATTCCGCAGACCGGGCGCGTCGTCATTGAAGATGATGTAGAGATCGGCGCAGGCACGACGATTGACCGCGCATCTGTTGGCGAGACGCGTATCAAGCGCGGCGCGAAGATTGATAACGTTGTGCAGATCGGCCATTCATGCACCGTTGGTGAAGATGCTTTGCTGTGCGCACAAGTCGGCCTCGCCGGAAGTTCCAGCATCGGCAAACGTGTAATCCTCGCCGGTCAAGCGGGCATCGCAGGGCATTTAACCATCGGCGACGACGCAGTGCTGACCGCCAAATCCGCAACAAGCCACAACGTCGAAGTGGGCAAAGTTATTTCCGGCATCCCTGCTTTCGACAATCGTGAGTGGCTGCGCTCGGTCGCAGCGTTCAGACGACTCGGCGAAATGCAACGCACGCTTCGCCTTCTCGAAACGCGTCTCGCAATGCTCGAACAAGGAAATGAAAAGCCTTCCACAAGTAGTTAACGTAAGTTAAACTTAACAAATGAACAACAAGAGCCGGAAGATTGCAGTTCTTCTTTGTCACGAATGTTCAGTGATGACTTTTTCTCGCGTCAAATGTAAGGCGACGAGTTAGCCAGTCAATGTTCGGCGAACGTCATCTTACCGAAATCGAGTTCTGCTTTCCTGTTCTTATGTCGAACTCATGCTGGTTCATAACAACTAGACAGGGTTGCTATCAAGCATTGGCTAGAAGCATTTGGCTGTGCACGCGAGAACGCTTTAATCGTAATAAGGCGAATCCGGCAACGGTGGGTTGTCGCCGTTACTAAAGTCATTCAAACTTGGTGAAGCGGAAGCGATCAAAGACGGAAGATGCGCAATGCTGCTGGGCAGCGAATCGGATTCCTCAACTAACATGCGCGCAGGGGTTTGAACCGCGCCGCCTCTTTTTTCAAGCAATTGAAAACGAGCGTTGATTAAACTGCTGACGCTCAGACCCAAGTCGTAATCCAGATCGCATAATTGTTCGGCAATGGCTTTTTGGGAAACTTTCTCGAACGCGCGCCGTAGTTCGGGAGCGGCGGCGATTGCTCCTTCGACGATGTTTAACTCAATATCGTTTCCGTCACGCGCGCGTCTTCGCGCATAATCGGAAAGAAGCACGCGCCCTTGATTATGGACTGCTCCGGTGGCAACAATCATTAAATGCGTCGCCTCCGTTTCGATTGTTATACCGATGACGCGCCGCGCAAATGCCGGAGTTAAATCTCCATCGCGTAGAATAAAGAGAAACGATTCGCCGCACACGTTGACCATCATTTGCGCTTCACCGTCGCCCAGCGGCGTACCGATAGCGATTTCACTTTCAGAAATACCGAGTTCGCGTAACACCGCGTGGAAGCGGTTAATGAGCCAAGAGCCGTCTTCTAAAAGCGCGGATGCTAGCGGCGTCGGTGCGACAACTTCTTCTACCTTTTCGTCTGCGACCGCCGCGCCGCACTCGTTACACAAAGCGTTGCTGACGGTGACAATTGCCAGCGCGTCAGGCGACGGTAAACGAAATAGCGCGTAGCCTGTCTTGCGACAACTGACGAGCACTTCACGTTGCAGCAATCCGGCGTCCGATAGTTGCTCGATGGAGAAATTGGCTGCGCCCGTTTGCTCGCCCAGCAAAAGCTTTGCGGCATAGCCTTCGATGTGCGCTTCTTTGGCGCGACGCAAAAAGAGTCTGGCGGCATTATCCTCTAACGATTCGGCGGCGCGTTTTCGCTCGATTCTATTTTCTTTGCGCGCGAGCGTGTACAAAGAATCAATATCCTGATTGGCAACAAAGCGCTTGAAACCTTCTGGAACAACCGGCGCGCCGCGTTGCCATTGCGGTAAATCTTCAGCGATTTTGTGTGCCTCGCGCGCGACGCCGCTTTGCGCAGATGCCAGCAGAAGTAGCAGCAGATCGCGCACATCGTTACAAAAAAGATCGAGTTTGCGGAGCGGCTCCGTTGTGTCGCCTGCATAAACGATACCGGCGCGTAAACCCTCCGTGGCTCCTTCGCCTTCTTCTCCAAAAATTAGAAAGAACACATAATCGTCAAGACAAAAGAGATCGCCGTGAATGTACGGAATGTCGGATTCTGTCTCGCTTTGCGCTGCCAGAAGACGCTCCAAATCTTTCGGTTGCGGCGACTTTGCGGAATCATTGGCTTCCTTCTGCGCGTCCTCGCTCTTGAGCGCTGCTTCATAACAATAAAGGCGCATCGAGCGTATGAGCGGGAGCCTGCCTTTCTCCAGCAGCAGCCTTTCCAGCAGCAGCCTGCGCGTTGCGCCATCAACGCTTTTATCTAAAATCCGGCTTTCAATAAACAGCATATTTAATTTCCTCCGTAGCGCTGATGATTGTGAATCACTGTTTCGACGGATTAACTTTAATCAAGACTGTTTCCTGCCCGGCTTTATTTGCCGGATAACGACGTCCGCGCGCGATTCGCAACGCGAGCGCTTCATATGCTTCCATACCCGGACGGCGATTGGCGACAGAGGCCTGCGCGACACGACCGCTTTCGATTTGCATCACAATTTTTATTGCCTGCGCATCGGAACCCGTAGCGGGAGCAGAGACCGTAGCATTCTGTTTTTTTAGCGCGGCGCTTGCTGAAGCTTTCGCTGGAGCGGACGTTGCGGCAGTCGCCAGTGAAGTAGCGACGACCGCACGCGAAGGCTTAGCAGGCGTATCGCGCCCCGTCTCTTCTTTTAATAATTCACGGTTTGATCGCCGTTCCTTGTTTTGATTATCTTTATATGAATGCGGCACAGATATAGAGACGACGGCAGACTCGCTTGCGTGCATGTTCGATGATGCGGGAGAAACTATCTTTTCATTAATAGATAAAGGCTTTTCAGCCGTTACGGGGACAACGGAAGATTTTGCCGCAGAGTTGTCCGCATCCCTTCCGGCGGAACGAGCGGTGAGCGCAATTATCGTTCCCACGCTAAGCAGCAGCGAAACAACAACGCCAGCGGCCAATAGCTGTTGTGTGCGGTGAACATCGGTTATGTCAGGTGTAGATGAAACTAAAGTCAGTGCATCGCCGCGCGTCTTCATCGGCGGTAGAGCTAAAACCTCTCGCGCCTCCGCTATCGCTTCATGACTAAGACTTGGTAGCGCTGAAGCTTGCGGCGCAGAAGACGGTAGAGATGTTTGAGCATCCTGCGCCGCCTTAGGGACAACGGCGAGGTTCAATGATTTTTCTTCCCAACAGCCGAGCAACTCAAGAATAACTTTTTGCAGCGAATCGTTGAGCGCGCGCGATGACGTTGGCGGTTGGATGAGCGGATTGAAATTGAACGACGCGTTGGGTTGCGAAAGCGCCACACAAACGGCTTGAAAACCGCTTAACGTGCCGAGTTGAACGTCAAGGAGATCACCGTTGTTAAAATAAAAGGCGCAGGGATTTACCCTATATTCGATGAGCAGCCGTCCGGTCTTGCGCTGGTGCCGCAAAATCCCTATCAAATCAGACAGCGGGTAATCATTCAGATGCCCGGTCAGCACCATGAAACGTGCGCGTTGCATTTCGCTCCTTCCCTAACGCGGGCGCGTATGTTTTGTGCAGCCCAAACTAAATTTTGTGTCGTGTTGTAAAGAATAGATCACTTACGGCGTAAAGGAGAAAACATACGTGATGACGGCAGAGGTCTTTGCCCCTTTCGCGCCGGACGTTGGCGAAAAAAGCGACTGACGCGCCGCACTCAAGGCCGCTTCCTCGAACACGCGCAGCCCGCTCACGGCGCGCGCCGAAATTACCTTCCCCTTGCTATCTATTGTGACATTGACGCTCACCTTTCCCGAAGCACCCGTGTGTTTGGCGAATTCAGGATAAACGGGATTAGGCAATTTGATAACTCTGTTAACTTTTGCTTCGCTGGATATAAGTCTGGCGAAAGGTTGCGGCGCAGCCACAGCACCGGCTAATGAAGATGCCGTTTGTCGCTCTTCGCCAACTTTCGCGCTCGTGCTGTCATTAGCAGGACTACTGATTTTCGCCGTTTCCGCATTGACGTCAGCGTGCGATCCGTTGGAGCTAAGTGCCACTATTTTTCCGGTTGGTTCATTGAGCGGCGCGGAGGTAGTATTTTTATTGACAGACGGCGGAACTGCTAATCTTTTATCTGTAGTGGCGTTGGTTTCAACTTTCGTGCCCCCGACAACGGTGGCAGCAGTTGACGATGCGTTGAGCGTAGATGTTGGAGCAGTCATAGATGCCGGAGCAGGGGGCGAAGCGGGCTTGGCGGCAACTTTCGCGGTAGCTTCGTTGAAGTAATAAGTAATAGTTCGATACGTCGCCTCAGTCGGCTCGTAGCTTAATTTGCCTGCCTCAAAGACTGCGAGTGAGGCGATCATCTTTGTCCAGTTACCGACGGCGTCAAATTCGTAAGTATAAATCTCCTTGCTTAAAGTGGAACCATCCGCAGCGCGCAACGTCATCTCCTTGATATTGCCTTTATCGTCATATTTATATTCTTCTTTGCCCATCAAAGCGTTGTCGCGGGTGCTATTGCTCGCCGTCAGATAGTAAGCGTTTTCAATGCGCTTGCCTTCAAGACTATAGGTCGTTGTCTCAAGCAGCGCGCGTGTCCCCTCGACGACTTTGCCAGACTTATTGGAAAGCTTGACCGTTTCGGTGCGCACACGACGCACCGGCCCGATTAATCCATCCTGCTCTTTAGTGCTATCCAGAACAGTGACTGAAGCATTGGGCTGCGCGGCAACAGTGCTTCGCTCCTGCGCCGATACAGAAAAGTTAAGCACTGCAAACAAGGAGATGCCCAATATAATCGAACCAAGTAATTTCACGTTTGCGCTTACATGAAACATTTGCGCCACATCCTTTACGAGCGTTGTACTCCACGCACGTCTGCGTTAAAAGACAAACCAACGCATAGCCCACATCTTGTACCAACCAGCGAGCAAGCATACAATACCTTGTTAGAGAACGCCACTAAAAATAAAGAGAAACCAAATAAATTTATAGCGATCATGGAGAGAAAGAAAATTGTCGGGAGGGATGTGACGGAATTTGCGCGATTGCGCTAACTCAAAGAAGAAGAAAACAGAAAGTTCAAGTCGCTGCTTATAAACCCCTCTGCGGGGAGATAGATGATAAACAGCCGCGTGTGCGTGTCTATGTCACTGCGCCGCCGTCCACGATGACGACTTCGCCGTTCATGAAGCTGCGGAGTAGAGGAATTAAATGGCTGCGACGAACTCATCAACAATCAGATTAGCTGCCCGAATTAAACTTCTCAATGTACCTTTGGCAATCTCTTTGTGATTTGGAACGGACAATGTAATGAGTTCGCCTTCTTTGGTCATAATGATATGACTGCCACGCTGACGCGACACGTTCCAACCGAATGACTTGAATACACGAACGACTTCCTGCCCGCTCAAGGCCGGAAGAGAGGCCATTATGCGGCCACCTCAACCTGCCGCGTTTCGATGGTCAACGGAAATCCTTTTTCCGCCCGCACCTCAAGGCACAGCGCAATCGCTTCTTTCACATTCGCAAGAGCTTCTTCTTTAGTGTTTCCCTGACTAACGCAGCCGGGAATAGCAGGGCACTCAACAACCCAGACTCCATCTTCATCCCGGTCAATTGTTACGTTGAATATCATCTCCAACCTCCGCTCAAATAATGATGGCGCATTGAAAACAATTCGCAAGCCTCTGTAATTATGTCTATGTCACCGCGCCGCCGTCCACGATGACGACTTCGCCGTTCATGAAGCTGTTGCGGTCGCTCACCATAAAGGCGGCGTATTCGGCGAGTTCTTCGGGACGTCCGAGGCGGCCACGCGCAACCCAGAATTCGTGCATTTGCAAGAGGCGTTCGGGCAAGGTGTGCGCGAGGTCTGTGTCAAAGATACCGGCGGCGATGGCGTTGACGCTAACACCAAAGTTAATCGCTTCGCGCGAAAGGCATTTGGTGAAACCGATGACGGCGGCCTTCGATGTCGCGTAGTGAACGGCGGTTGGCAATGCGCGGATTGCGCCGATAGAAGTGATGTTGAGGATCGCGCCTTTGCGCTGGCGCATCATTTGCCGGTAGATCGGTTTGGTAACGGCGAAGAGACCGTTGACGTTCGTGTTGATGACTTCGTCCCACGCGCGGTCTGTCGTCGTGGCAAAGTTATCGCTCTTGTTGATCGCCGCATTATTGACGAGCACATCTACGCCGCCCCACGCTTCCGTCAATTCGCGCGTCAGCTTTTTCAGACCGACGCGATCCGTAACGGAAACTTTATAGGAAAGCGCGCGGCGTCCATGCGCTTTGATTTTTTCGATGATGCTTTCGGCGAGATCATCGCGCGAATTATAGTTGAAAGCCACGTCCGCGCCTTCGCGCGCAAAGACTTCGCAGAGCGCAGCGCCGATGCCGCGTGTGCCGCCTGTGATGAACGCGCGTTTTCCCTCAAGCAAAAGGCTCACCTGTTGTTCGTCTCCAAAAAAGCCCGCTTCGACTCAAACCGAAAGCGGGCAAGCTGTAAAATCTTTTTCGTTGTCGCCAAAGCAATTAAATCTCGAATCGCACGCGCCCGTCAATAAGACGAGTAGCTTACGCGCGGCGCGCTTCGACGAGCACAGGTTCTTCGCGCGCCATGACGGGCAAAGGAATCAGCGCAGTTATTTCTTCGACGATGAACCGCGTGGAATTGGGACGCGACAGCCCGATAGTAGCCGCACGCATCGCAGCGTAATGCTTCGCATCTTCCGACATACGACGAATCACAGGCACGATGTCGGTTGCGCGCTGCAAGAGAATGCCCGCACCGCGTTTCTCCAGCATGTCGGCAGCGCCCGCTTCCTGCGGCATCGGTGTCGTCGTGGCGTCGGCGATGATCGGCAGGCGACACGCCAGAGCCTCGAATGTCGTGAGGCCGCCAAGCTTTGAGATCATCACGTTGGCTGCGCCCATCAAATTCTCGACGTGATCCGAATAGCCGATAACTTTGATTGGAAATTTTGCAGTGGACGCCAGCGATTCGGCTTCGGCGCGCAGTTCCTCGTTACGTCCGGCGAGGAAAATCGCCTGCACATTTAATTCGCCGCGCACAAGCTCGCGGAAAATATTCGGAATGTTGCCGCCGCCGGCCCATCCCGCGTTGACGAAGACTGTGAATTTTTCAGGATCGAGTCCAAGCGCGGTGCGCGCTGCCTGCGCCGCCTGCTCGCCCGGAAATTCAAACTTCGGATGCACGGGCATTCCAGAAACTTTAATGCGTTCGGGAGCAACACCGTAATCAATAAGTTGCTGCCGCGCTTCTTCGCTTGCGACTAAGTAGAGCCGCACGTCGTCGCACGCCCAGCCTTTCCAGAAACCGTAACATGGATCAGTGACGACTGTGACGAGCGGAATCTTATCTGCTAGTTTTAATTCCTTGAGAACACGCGCGAGTATGTGTTGCGTTAAAGGATGTACGCTGACGACGACATGCGGACACCAACGCTCGAAGATTTCCGTGAAGTAGCCGACGGCGCGCGACAGAAAAAAGTTTCTTGTTTCGGGGCGAAAGCGATTGACAACCCAGTAGAGATACTTCATCCAGTGCTGCTTATTTCGCAGCAACCAATTATAAAGCCGCACGCCCTTTTCCGTGATCGAGTGCGATTCTTCGATGGCTTTCACGACGCGGACGGCGTAAGACTGCCCGTGAAAAAACTTTTGCACGCCCGCGACAATCGCCGCCGCCGCCGAGCGATGACCGCCGCCGGTGTCGGACGAGATAATCAGAATTTTAGGGACGCGCGCACGGAACATAGTAGGCAGTTTTGAGTTTTTGGTTTTCAGTTTTGAGCGTTCAGCAATTATCTGAAAACTCAAAACTGAAAACTGATTACGCTTTGACGATGAGGCCGTCGGCTTCGGGTTGCTGGCGATCAATTTCTTTGCGCGCTTTCTTCATTTCGCGCTCAAGCCTTTTGATCTGAATCAAGTGCTTCGGATTAAACGGCAAGCTCGGATAGTAGCTATTCGATTCGTGTGTGCAGAAACAACCAGCTTGCGCTTTCTGGCGGCGCGCTTGCATCGCGGGCGAAAGCCAGAGTTTTTGGAAGTTCCAATCGTAGTCGCGCAAGTTCGCAATCGGTTCCAGATTCTCGCATGACGAAACGGTGCCTTCGTCGTAGATGACGCCGCCCGCTGTGCCCGCGTAACAGGTCATCTGCGCCTTTTGTTCTTTCTGCGCTTTATCAATCAGGCCGTGCATGTAAATATCAATCGCGGCTTTGAAGAATCCAGCGTCGCCGCCGTAATTATTTTTGATCGCAGCATGGCGCGAATCTTCATCAATCATTGTCGCCAGCTGCGCATAACGCGAGTGGTCTATGTCGAGTTCGATGGGATTGGCTGACGGCGGACGAATGTAATTAAAGTTAACTTTGTCCGGCTTCAGATCGTATTTCAGAAAGTCGTACCACTCGAAGATCGTGTCTTGATTCGAGTTCATAAAGCAGGTACAGGTCTGTATGTCGAGACGCTTGTGCTCTTTCTTAATTTGTTGAAGCTGGCGCGCCGTGTCAATGGCAATGTCCCAAGAGCCGGGTTTGCGGCGAATCTTTTCATGCTGATCCTTGAGACCGTCAATGCCGAGCGCGACCGCAATGTTCAAGTCCGGGCACTCTTCCAAGATGCGCGTCACGTCCGGGATAATGCGCTTCTGAATTTGCCCGTTCGACATCAAATAAACGGATTCGAGTTTATTGTTTTCGTAGAAGGCGCGGACGATTTCCGGCAAATCTTTGCGCGTGAAAGGCTCGCCGCCCGCGAGGATCAGCACGCCTAGATTGCCACCCAAAGTTTCGGAAATCTTTTGAATCTCTTCGGTCTTCATCTGCAATTTCTTGCGCGGGCGATCATCCAACTCGTCCGTGAAAAAGCAGTGCGTGCAACGCATATCGCATACGCTTGTCACCAAAATGTTGAGCAGCACGGGCGCAAACGGTTGCCCCAAGGCAAGCTTGGCGTAGCGTTTCAAAAGTTCTTTGGTTGTGTAATCCATCTTTACCTCAAATCAGTTCGCGCATTTCAAAGGCGCGTGACACATGCCGTCAACATGTTCACGGCAACTCTAACAGATAAGCCATTCACGCGGCCTTGTCAACGCAAAAGATAGCAAACCTTGTGCCGTCAACGAATCCCCGTAATTTGGATGCAGGAATACGGACGGAAGATGCGGCGCGCACGCCGTACTAATCCGCGCCGTAAGAATTCCCTGCTTATGTGGAAAGCGTTTCACAATTTGCGGACGCGTATTCTCGTCTGTGCCTGATGAGCGCGTAAGCCAGCATTCCCGTCAGCCCTGCCAAAACGAAGAAGTCCAGCCCGACGACTAACAACGCTCGCTGGATCGTTCGTCCGGGCAAAAGCGGCGAGACCCCGTTCAAGATTGCGAGCAAGATCAATCCTCGCTTGACATATTTACTTGACGCGGCGATATGCGCGAGCGCGGCGACCGGCCATAGCAACGCGATATAGTAGATTTTCCATGTGTGCGGGCTGACGAGCAGCATCAGGCAGACCATCAATCCTGTTTCCAGAAACGCCGCACGCTTATCGCCGAACGCGACAGACGATGCTGTGTCCGGCAGATTGTTCCGCGCTCGCGCCGTCCACCAGATTAAACTCAGACCCCCTACAAACAGAAGTGCATCGCAACTTTTCGCTATCGTTTCTACGAAAAATTGCGGCCACGCGGCGAAGTTTACAGCCGGATATTCTTTATCGGCATTGAACCTTTGATCGTAGTTAACCTGCGTCAAATACCGTCGCATCTGTCCTTTGAGCGAGCTGTTTATCGAAGCATTCGCTTCATGAAACTCCTGTTCTAAGATGACGTGTCGATACCATGTCTTCAACAATCCGGCGTTCTGGCCGAAACCAAAATAAGCGGCGGGCGCAAGATTGAGCGCGACGAGAAATGCGCCGACCAGAATCAAAAACTGCCACTGACGCTTAAGCGCAAAGTAAGGCAGAATGAGCACAGGCGTTAGCTTGATCGTGATGGCGAGCGCGATGAATAACGCGGCGATGCCGATGCGCCTGCGCCATATGGCGAAATAGAAAGAGCAGAACAACAACGCCGTCGCCAGCAGGTGCGCGTTGCCGTAATGCAGGGCGATCACGAAATACGCGCCGACCGTAAAGAGCGCAATCAGCCACACGAAGCGCGCGCTTGCCAACTGCTTTCCGTTTTCGCGCAGCGGTACGGCGCAACTTCGCATCGCTTGTCGTACTGCCCACACGCACAGGCCGATCTCCGCAACGCATAGGACATACCAGACATATGCTGCGACCTTGTATGGCAATGTCCACAACGGCAGGAACGCGATTAAGAAAAACGGCGGATAGCGATAATCCATTACCGGCCCGCCGGAGAAATTCGGATCGTACAGATTCGTGCTGCCGCGCAGCAGCGAACGTCCGGCGAGGTGATAAATCGGAAAGTCTATTAAGTTGTGCGTGAAGACGAATCCGGCGAGAACGAGTAGAACAATTGCTAAGATCAGGAAAGCGATTCGCAGACTTTTATTTGCCATCTCTCACTTATTAAATCAATCTTCAATTCGGCGAGCTATCCGCCGCGTTCCGTGCGGCCTGCAATTCCCAGAGAGCGCATACGCCTGTATAAATGACTGCGGTCAACGCCCATTAATTCCGCCGCGCGCGACACATTACCGTCGGCTTCCGCTAATTTCTTTTGAATGAACTCGCGGTGATAAGCTTCCGTCGCTTCCTTAAAGGATGGAAATTTGAAGGAAGCGGCGGGCGCATCTTCACCACCGAACGCGGGCAGATCGCTTGCCGCAACTTTCGTGCGCGGGTGCATGATAACGACGCGCTCAACTGTGTTACGCAGTTCACGAACATTGCCCGGCCAAGAGTAACTTTGCAGCGACTCGATGGCGTCCGGCTCAAAGCGTTTCTGTTTCCGACCGTAAGCGCCGGAAAATCTAGCGTTGAAATGTTCGATCAATAACGGCACATCCTCGATACGTTCGCGCAAGGATGGAAGTTCAAATGGAATCACGTTGAGACGATAGAAAAGGTCTGCACGAAAGTTGCCCGCTTCGATTTCTGTTTCGAGCCGTTTGTTAGTGGCCGCGATGATTCGCACATCAACGCTGAGAGGCGTTTGCCCGCCAACCGGCTCGAAGCGGCCTTCTTCAAGCACGCGTAAAACTTTCGCCTGCACACGCGCGCTCATGTCGCCGATTTCATCCAGAAAAAGCGTTGCGCCGTCGGCCAACTCGAACTTGCCGCGCTTGGCGGCGGTTGCGCCCGTGAACGCGCCTTTGACATGACCGAACAATTCCGACTCGATCAATTCTTCGGGAATCGCCGCCGAATTGACTTCAACGAAGGCGGCAACGGCGCGACGCGATTGCGCATGAATAGCGCGCGCGACAAGTTCTTTACCCGTCCCGGATTCGCCGTAGATGAGCACGCGCCCGTCCGTTGGCGCGACGATGCCAATCTGTTTGCGAAGCGCACGCATCGGCGCGGACTCGCCGACCATCGCGCTTTCTTCACTAAGTTCGGCAGCTAGTTCCGCGTTGACGCGTTCGAGTTCGCGTTGACGTAGCGCGTGGCGAATCGTCAGCACGGTTCGCTCTATCGAGAGAGGCTTTTCGATAAAATCGAAGGCTCCGAGCTTCGTCGCGCGGACGGCTGTTTCGATATTGCCATGCCCGGAGATCATCACAACCGCTGTGTCCGTGCCGTTCGCACGAAGGCGATCCAGCGTTTCCAATCCATCAATTCCCGGCAGCCACACGTCTAAAAGAATGCAACTGTATGCGCGCCGCTCAACGGCCTTCAAACATTCTTCGCCGCTTGCCACCGCCTCGCACACGAAACCTTCGTCCTGCAACACGGCGCTCAACGTCTCGCGTATCCCGCGCTCATCGTCAACAATCAAAATCGAATCGGACATGTTTTAAGACAGTTTACAGTTTTGTGTTTTCAGTTTTAAGAATATAGCTTTGGTCGAGTGCTGAAAACTAAAAACTGTAAACTCAAAACTGTTTTCACCCATTTGCTGTTGGTAGTTCAATCATGAACTTTGCGCCGCGTGGCCGGTTAGCTTCGACGCGTATGCGCCCGCCGTGATCCGTGATGATGCGTTGGATAATGGCGAGGCCGAGACCTGTTCCGCGTTCGCGCGTGGAAAAATAGGGCTGAAATAATCGACTGAAATCAGCGCGCGAGATGCCCTGCCCTGTGTCCGCAACTTCCGTGAGCAGCAGGCCGCGCGAAGGGTCATGCGCCGTCGCAATCGTAATGCGGCGTTCGCCTTCGATTTCGGCGAGTGACTCCAACGCATTATCAATCAAGTTAACAAAGACGCGGCGCAGTTGTTCAGCGTCGAGCATCGCTGTGGGAAGCCACCGCGCCAAACGCACATCCATGCGAATGTCTTCTAAACGACCCTCGTAAAGCGCAACGGATTGACGCACCACTTCATTCAAATCCGCCGCTTCAAGCCGCGCGTGCGGCAAACGCGCGAATCTTGAGAATTCATCAACCATTGCTTTTAATCCGGCGACCTCACGCGTAATTGTCGCCGTGCATTCGCCGACGATCTTCGCGACGCGTTCGCGCGAGGCCGCATCAACGCTCGCCGCATCACCGTTTCCTGCGCCCGACGGCAAGCCGCCGTTGCCGTTCGCCGCTGTTTGAGAAATTATGTATGAACTCGCCGCGAAGCTTTTCGCAATGCGCTCGGCGGACAATTGAATAGGCGTCAAAGGATTCTTGATTTCATGCGCCATGCGGCGTGCGACTTCGCTCCACGCGGCGGCTCTCTGCGCGGAAAGAAGTTCCGTCAAATCTTCCATCACAAGCACCACGCCGTAGCCTTCACCCGAACGCGCGGGTAGCGCAGAAGCAGTCAGAGCGACAGGAACGACGGCGCTCTCCTGCGAAGCGTTGCGCCCGAGTTCGACTTGTTCGGCAGCGCGTCCGGTGCGTCTCGCGCGACGTAACAAACGATCAAGCATGTTGTAATCTTCAGCGCAGGTAATTTGTGCAAGTGTAAAGTTCGCGCGCGCCGCTTCGGGCACTTGCAGCATTTGTGCGGCAGCCGGATTGATCGTCGTCACCATGTCGTTTTCGTCGAGCGAGATAACGCCCGTGGAAAGCGCTTCGAGCACAATTTCTATGTAGTTGCGTCGTTCCTCAAGCGCCAGATTTTTATCGCGTAATTCCGCCGCGCCCGCTTCGATGCGCTGGCGATTTTCGGCGAGTTGGGCGGTCATCGCGTTGAAGGAATCGGCAAGGAGCGCGAGTTCGTCTTCCGCAATCGTGTTAACGCGGTGCGCTAGATTGCCACGCGCGACTTCGTCTGCGGCTTCGGCGAGCGCTTTGATCGGCGTCGCAATTCCTCGCGCCAGATGAATCGCGATCCATGTCACAGCGAAGAGTTGCAACAAGGTGAAGAGTCCGAGCGTTGATAAACCAAGTTGGCGCACTCTGTGCTGTCTTGCGACTAACTTGCTGTACTCGCTGTTTGGGCCTGCAAGCAAATCGTTCAAATTAGGCGCGTTGCTTCCGGCGCGCACCACGATCAACTTACGATCAGCGCCGAGCGGAACGGAGACGGCATCGAAACCTTTGTCGTCAATCAAGCTGGTGTTTGTCTCGCTGCTTGCGTTGCGTGCCGCGTCGAGCGTTCGATTCAGTTCATCGCGCGCCGACGGAGAAAGATTCGGCGGTTCGCTTCTCGCCAATTGTTCGCCGCGCGCGGAAATGATTTCAACGGCGGTGAGATGGCCGCTCGCGACGATTTTCTCCAGTAGTGGAGCATCTTCGTGAGGATCGAAATTCTGGTCTAACACGTTGACAAGCATCGAAGCTGTTGCGCGCAAGTTCTGCGCCTGGTTCAAAACAGTCTGCTGCTGCACGGCGACAATCTCTTTAACGACATTCTCGGGTAGCCGGTTAAACCATTTCTCAAGCGAACGATTAATAAAAAGATACGAGAACACAGCCATCGCCGTGATCGGCAGAAGACTGAGCGCGATAAAATAAACGATCAAGCGCGTTTTGATTTTCGAGCCGGGACTGTGTTCGCGTCGCTCGCGGCGCAGTTTCAACAGGATGCGTAGGAAGATGAACGCGAAGACGACGAAGGCGACGAAGATCAAAGACGACAGCGCATAAAGCAGTAGCGTATCGGAAGCAGTGTCGGGCGTCACCACAGTCCAGACTTGCAGAGCCTGCGATGCGACGAGCACAGTCAGCAACACCAGCACTAGCCCGCCCAAAAGCCATGGTGCGATTCGTTTGCGCAAAGCTTTGGAGTTCGCCGCGTCGTTGGTGTCGATGGCTAATCGCTTATCGTGTGCTCGCTTGTCCATAAATTATTCTACAAGTTTAACATAAGGCTTACGCCACACGTTCGCGCCGTTTGATTTATCACGCACGATTGCATAGTGTCGCAAGTTTCCGGCTTCGGGTAAAATGCGCGTGGGAATTTACAGCGGCGTTTACAACTGAACCGGATGCAGTCTCTTCAACTCCTTTTCAACCACAATAATCGTCTGCGCAGTGGCTGGCGATTAATCGTCTTCGCCATTCTATTCTGGATCGTCGCGCAGGTCATCGATCATGGAATAGTGTTAGCGCTGCGTCTGTGTTTTGGGGATGCGGCGGCGTTTCTGGAAGGCATCGGCGGCTACGTTGTGCAAGCGCTGGCATTGATTGCGGCGGCATGTTTGTGCGGGTGGATTTGCGGTGCGTTGCTTGAAGATTTACCCGTGCGCGCGCTCGGCTGGACGCGGCACAAAGGTTGGCTGCGCGATTGGCTTTTGGGATCGCTCATTGGCGCGGCGTCGCTGCTTTTGGCGACGCTTATTGGAACGGCGTGCGGCGGATTCCGTTTTCGTTTGGCGCTCGCGGGCATAGCGTTGGCGGTCATCAAGACTTTGCTTGTGTCGGGCGTGGTGTTCGTTTTAGCCGCTGCCGGAGAGGAAGCTTTGTTTCGCGGCTATCCGTTGCAGACGGCGCTTCGTTCATGGCCTGTGTGGTTGGCGATTATTCCCTCTTCCGTGTTCTTCGCGACAGTACACTTAGACAATCCGCATGTCGTGCCGGGCTTCACATTCTTCAACACAACACTGGCGGGCGTATGGCTTGCCGTCGCTTACACGCGGACGCGAAGTTTGTGGTTTCCGCTCGGCCTTCACTGGTCTTGGAATTGGATGATGGGCGCGATTCTCGGACTGCCCGTCAGCGGCATTGACCGCATTACACCTGCGCCCATCTTGCGCGCGACAGATGCAGGGCCAGCGTGGTTGACGGGCGGCGCATACGGCATCGAAGGTGGCGCGGCCTGCACGCTCGCGCTTTTGCTTTCAACAATCTTTATCTGGCGCACGCGGCTTGTCTCGGCCAACGAAGAATTAAAAGAATTGACGAGCCGTGAGAATCCGCAAATCGCGGAGAGTTCTCTGTCCATTAAATCGGCCTGACGATTAAACGAAACTGCGGCTGAACTCTCGCCGGAGCCAACCGCAGTTCAAATTTAATTTCGAGGTGTGTCTATCGTTGATCCATCGGAACATATGGCGCGTCGCGCGGGCCGACGTATTCGGCGCGCGGGCGTATGATACGATTGTTGGCGTATTGTTCGAGGATGTGTCCCGTCCAACCGCTGATGCGGCTGACGGCGAAGATCGGCGTGAAGAGGTCGAGCGGAATTCCCATCATGTAGTAAGCCGAAGCCGAATAAAAATCCACGTTCGGATGCAGACCCTTTTCGCGCATCACGACTTCTTCGACTTTGCGCGACATTTCATACCACTTCGTTTCATTACTGCGCTCGCCGATCTCTTTCGAGAACTGCCGTAGGTGTGTTGCGCGCGGGTCTTCTGTTTTATAAACGGCGTGGCCGAAACCCATAATCTTCTTTTTCGCGTCGAGTGCGTTTTTGATGTACGGTTCGACGTTATCAATGCTGCCGATCTCAAGCAAGGTTTTCATCACGTTGGTATTTGCGCCGCCGTGCAGAGGGCCGGAGAGCGCGGCGATGGCCGCCGTGACCGCGCCGTACATGTCTGCGAGAGTCGCGGCGACGACGCGCGCCGTGAACGTCGAAGCATTCAGTTCATGATCTGCGTGCAGCACGAGTGCAACATCGAAAGTGCGCGCGTCTTCCGCCGAAGGCATTTCGCCTTTCATCATGTACAAAAAGTTGGTTGCGATGTTCAATTCCGGCTTCGGCGCAATCGGTTCTTTGCCTTCGCGCAAGCGTGCGCTGGCGGCGGCGATGACGGGCAGTTGCGCGGTCAATCGTGTCGCGGTGCGCAGAGCGGATTCGCGTGAAGTATCGCGCGCCGTTTTGTCGTAAAAATCGAGCGCGGAAACAGCCGTGCGCAACACGTCCATTGTGTCTGCGTCGCGCGGAAACGATTTCATTAAATCAAGAAGCTCGCGCGGCAACTCTTGATTCTCTGCAATCGCGCGCTTTAGTTCATCGAGTTCAGGTTGCTTCGGTAAACGCCCGTGCCACAACAGAAAAACAACTTCTTCAAACGTGGAATGTTTGGCGAGATCATGTATGTTAATGCCTTCGTAGATCAGTATGCCACGTTCGCCGTCAACATCGCCGATGGCGGTGGTCGCGGCGGCGACGCCACGAAGCCCTGCGGCGCTCGCCGTGCCCTTCGCGGCAGGCGAAGCAGTTGAAGCGGAAGCGGCATCATTCCCTTTGTCCATGATGTGCGTGTCCTTTTTATGCTGGAATGAATTGAAGATAGCATCGCCGCGCAAAAGGTGTCAAACAAACCTACTTTTGGGTAGTAGTTCAGTTTCAGATTATCGTGTCGATAAACACTTGCTCATAAATTCAAACTGAACCATTAACAAGTAGTGCGGTTTATCGTGTCAATCGGTAAATCAATATAGCTGTACGTTTAATCTGTCTTGGCAAAGCTTCCAGATCAGCCCATTCACCGGACGCGTGTGCTTTGCCACCCGTCGCGCCTAAACCATCAAGGCTCGGAAGCAGATGCGAGACATACGAAATATCGCCAGCACCTCTCTCACCCGGATCGAGCGCTTCGACTTTGCCATAACCTAGCTCCTGACTGACTTGATCGAGTTGTTTGAGCAGTGCGTAATTACCTTTGGTTGGAGCCATCGGCGGTATGCCGTCAGAGAAAGTAATTTTCGCAGATGTGCCCGGCAAATTCTTTGCGACGATTTCTTTCATCTTTGCCCGCGCAGCTTCTTTCTGTTCTTCGCTAAGGAAGCGCAAATCTCCGCGCACTAATACTCTTGCCGAAATAACATTTGACTTTCCCTTAGCTGTGACAATTCCATCCTCCGTTTTTATTTCGCTGCCGCCAGCAATCACAGCCGGATTAAAAGTCAGATATTTCTCATTGTGTAGCGTTTCATAAAATTGATTGATAATACGTGCCGCTTCAAAGATTGCGCCGCTGCCCATAGTCCCCTTAAAAATTTGCGCGGAATGTCCTGTTTTAGCTGAAACTTCGAGCAACCAACCGCTACTGCCGCGACGCGCAACCGTCGCAATGTTGCTTCCACCATTCTCAAAGCTGAGCGCCAAATCGCTACGCTTGGCGGCCTCAATCATATCGCCGCGACTGATCTTCACAGGACTTCCACCGCTTTCCTCATCACCTGTGTACATCACTATAATGCGCGTATCTTTGAGCGCTCCGGCTGCTTGCAGCGCTCTCAACGCGTAATATATGACGACATCACCGGCTTTCATATCTGCTGTGCCTGTGCCGTAAGCCTTGTTGCCTTCGCGCCGGAATTTTTCGCCGTTCAGCACAGTATCTATGTGGCCGAGTAATAATAGCCGTTTGCCTTTTGTCCCGTGTGTTTCTGCTATTAGATGTCCGGCACGTTTCATTTCGGCAGGCATGTCGATCCATCTGGTAGCGAAACCGAGCGATTCATATTCCTTTTTAAGAACAATACCAACCTGCTTGACGCCCGTCAGATTCTCGGTCGGACTTTCGATATTGACGATCTGCTCAAGCAGCGTAACGGCATCTTCCGTATGCGCATCAATATAGCTAATAATTCTCTGCTCTTCGGCTGATATTTTCTGGGCGTAAGTAAACGTCGAGCACAACACGACGCACACACAGGCGACGAGAATCCTGCAGAATGTTTTTTCCACGTCTAGCGTTTCCCTTCCGAGACAAAGATTAAGATTGATGCCTGAAAAAATTTAAGCGTGCATGATTATAAACTACTCCGCTTATAAGAATATGCAAATTATAAGAATATGCAAATTACGTTTCCGTGCTTGGCTGCCGACAAAACGCAGTTTCGATTGTCGAACTCTCAAGGTACAGCAAAGATACAGAAGAATGGAAAACACACCTTGCAATTTTTGGATAACAAGCTTGATGAATGCGTGGGTCTTGCGCCACACAATTTATTTTTTAGAAAACGCTCTTTATCAATTTCATGCACAAACAAAGGCAGGAGGCTCAAATAAATGAAAACCTCCTGCCTTTGAGTTGAGAGTTTCAAAAAGCGAGGCAACATAACAGCCTCACGTTTCGCTCCATTTGCTCACGCTCGCCGCACCTGAACGGCACATAGGATTGCGACTCGAACGAGAAGAAAAACAAGTCGCTCTTCTAATATACGCCGGACTGACTCTATAGTATGATGCTGAAGTCTCATTCCTATCTCATTCCTAAAAGAGCAACTTGAGCGCGAACTGAATCTGCCGCGACGAGCCGGAATCGCCTGTGGCAAAGCGCGTGCTTCGGATAACACCGAAGTCTGTGCTGCCGATTTGCGCGACGCGACCGGGCTGACCGAAATTAGTGTGGTTGAAGACATCGAAGAACTCTGCGCGAAACTGCACGCGCGTGGTCTCTGTCAGCTTCGTGTTCTTGATAACGGAAAAGTCCGTGTTGTTGAATCTGGGGCCGATTATCACATTGCGCCCAAGACTCCCGAAGTGAAAGGCAGTCGCGTTTGTATTACCGACGAGTGCGACGGGTAAGGTAAAGGCAGCGCCCGCCGGACACACGCCGCCCGGACGCGGATCGCATACAGTGTTATTGAAATACTGCGTGGGATTGCCGTTAATGACCACCGGCGCTGTTATATCAGGCCGCAAAGTAGCAAAGCCCGTTAATGAATTGCCGCCGCTGGCTGTCGCAAGCGTGATCGGCGCGCCGCCGTTAGGATTCGGAGTTGTCAGCAAGCCAGCATTCCCGGCCAGAATATTCACAGGATTGCCGCTCTGCGATTGCGTGATAAACGAAAGCTGAAAACCTTCGACAAGACGGTTGCCGTGAAATGGCAGTTCATAGATCGCATTGACGACGAAGCGATGACGTGCGTCATAGTCCGAGAGTCCTCTATCGCCGCGAATGTTATTGCTATCCTGCACGGTCACGCCCTGCGAGCTTTGCGAATTGTAATCAATTGACTTCGAGAGCGTGTAGGACGCGTTGAACTGAAATCCACGCGAAAGCCTTTTGTTAGCCGTCACCCACAGCGCGTTGTAACTGGAATTGCCTGTGCCTTCCCGCTCTGTGATATTACCGATTGATCTGCCGGAAAGGATCGGGCTGCTTGACGACAAAGTTAGGAAAGGGCGCACACCGCCGACGAATTGGTTGAGATTGCGAGAGAGACGCAGGTGCGTGCCCTTCGATCCAAAGTAGCCGACGGTCACAGCAATGCCGGACGCAACTTCGCGCTGAACGTTCAGGTTATAAGATTGAATGTAAGCATTGTCGAAGTTCGGATCAACGGCACTTGGCGACAATCCACTGGCAACCCCGCTAGTCAACGCCGTCCCGAACGTCGTCGTCGGAATTGGCTGCGACGATATGAACGCAACAGGATTTGCCAGCGGTGGATTCGAGGCAAGGCCGGTTACAAGATTTGTGATCGGCTGATCGACGAGCAACGCGTAAGCCGCGCGAATCGAAGTCTTGCCGTTTTTGAACGGGTCATAAGCGAAACCAACGCGTGGCTGAAAATTCTTGTTGTTTGTTTTGTAGATCGGCGCAATACCATTATTGACCCGCACAAGAGAAGCCGTGCGCGGATCAAAGTTGACGAAACGATCATAGCGCTCGGTGGGCGACAAGTTAGCGTCGTAGCGCAAGCCTAGTTCAAACGTCAGATTCTGTTTGAACTTATAGTTGTCTTGAATAAACAATCCGAGCGCTCCCTGCGCGACACTGCTCGAAACATCGCCGAGCGTGACGCCGAAGGTGTTGGCCGTTCCCGCCAGAAACGCATTCAAGTTAGCGAAGCCGAAAGTGCCTGTATCGCGGCTGAAGTTATTATTGAGAAAGCGCCGCGCTTCGCCGCCGAGCTTGAACGAATGTTTGCCGCGCAGATAACTCGCGGTGTCTGAAACGACGAAGGTCGTGTCGGCGCGTCCCTGCGGAAATCCGCTGGGGCCACCGAAGTTCAGACGTATGCCGCCGACGTTGATTTGCGGCAACCCGATAGAATCTGTCACGCCGTTGTTAATTCCAAAATCAAGCGGATTGAGTTGTGTGTTCGGTAAGAAGGTGATGCGGACGCGATTGAATCCGAAGCGCGCTTCGTTAACCAGATTCGGGCCGAAGGTGTGAACCTCGTTCAAAGTGAATATTTGTCGGCGCGATTGGCGCGTATCACCAAAGCCCGGAACTGTGTTGCCCTGCAAAGTCGGCTCTGTGCGAAGGTCATGCTGGAAAGCATAGTAGCCATGCACGCGGTCGTTTTGCGTAAGCGTGTGGCTAATATCAATTGTTTCCTGATCTATATCAACGGGCGCGGTTCCGGCTCCCTGAAAACGTCCGACGGCTGTCGGCTGCCCGTTGACAATCACTGTGTCGATGCTCGTCGGGCGCGGAATCAAATCGAGCAGTCTTCTCGTAGTAGCACTGGTGGCCGAAGCTCTTTGCGCATCCGTCGGGACATCTGCATTGAGCGTCAGCCCTTGCCGCTGGCGAAGTCCTTCATAGCTGAAGAAGAAAAATGTTTTGTTTTTGCCGCTGTACGTCGGATGCCCGCCTTCGCCGAAGCGCGGCAAGATGACGGGGCCGCCGAGCGCGCCGCCGAACTGGTTGCGTTTGAACGGAGGCTTCCGGGCATCGAAGAAATTACGCGCGTCCAAGGCATCATTGCGAAGATATTCAAATAGCTCGCCATGAAAATCGTTTGTGCCCGAACGAGTCGCAATGTTCACAATTGCGCCGGAACTGCGTCCGTACTCCGCACTGAACGTAGAGTTATCAATCTTGAATTCCTGAATCGTATTGATGGAGGGCTGAAAGGTGATCTGGTTCTGCACCTGATCGTTGAGATTGATGCCGTTGATCTGAAAATTAACGGTGTCTTCACGATTGCCTGCGGTGTTAAAGGCAAGCGATCCTTGCCCGCGTACAGGCGAGGAAAGAAATCCGTTCTGCGGCGGCGTGACAGAACCGGGAATCAATAATCCTAAGTCAACGAAGTGGCGTCCATTCAACGGAATTTCCTGCACGGTTTTTGAATTAATCACCGTGCCCACTGAAGTCGTCGCCGTCTCGATGATAGGATTCTCGGACGTGACGGTTATTTCCTGCGCGACTGAACCGACGGAGAGTTGAAAATTCTGCACAACGGTTCGCGCAACTTCTATATTGAGATCATTGACGAGTTGCGTCTGGAATCCTTGCGCTCGAACTTCTGCGCGGTACGTGCCCGGAGGCAGCGCGGCCATTTGATAGTTGCCATCCACGTCGGACTGAGCGGTTCGCTCAACGCCGATGGCCGTACTGCGCAAGACAATCTGCGCATTGGGGACGACGGCGCCCGACGTATCCGTAACTGCGCCTTGCAGCGTCGCGGTTGACTGCGCGAACGCGATGGTAGGTGTAAGTGTAAAGAACAGAGCCGCGATAAGCGGTGTGACAGAGAGTTTGGAACAGAGTCTTTTAACGAGCATAAGCTTCTCCTTGTTAAGCAGTAAAGTGTCGTTGATAATTCACCAAGGCGCTTGATCCGATCTACAATCACCAAGCGAACTTGGTATGCAACTGTTGTCATAACCTCAGAACCTGATCGAAGATGCGCTTCGTATTGAAGTTGTGAACACAAAAAGGACCGGCCACTTTCTCTTCCCGCGTCGGAAAGGAAAGTGGCCGGTTCTCTGGAAACTTGTTTGTGTGTTGTTAGAAGATCATCACACAGGGACAGCCCATCGCCGTCTCACTTCTCCGCGCGGAGAGCGAGCCGTTATAGTAATAATAGCGATAGCTGTTGTTAGTGTGACTTATCATCTTCGGATAAATACGCGATCAACTTGGAATCGAGAGATAAGGTAAACACACATATCGCATTTGTCAAGTTGCGAGACACACATGATTTCGTTGTTTGGATTTTCAAGCCGTATAAATAAAACTTAAAAATTTCACATCCGCGCACTTCAGCAGCAATGGTTCGCCTCTGCCTCTATAAATTGACTTATCGCACTGCTATCACCGTCTATTTTTGTTGCGCGGAGGATGGTTCGCGTGGGTCTTGAAGGACGACTCGTTGCCCGCTTTGCGCGTTGAGAAGGCGCGCCGCGGAATCACAGGAAGCGGCAATTTCCAGAAAGCCCGCACTGCCCCACACGGCGAACAACTCGCTGCTTGTCGCTGTGCCTTCAGCGTAGAAGCGTTGAAACGAAGTGATCGTTTGATCGCCGACCATGAGTTGAATGCCGTGCGCGATTCTGTCATCGGTCAATTCGCGGCGCGTCAGGTTTGTCACGCAATTACCGAAACGATCTATGTGGATAATTGCAGCTTCGATGTGTCCGTCGGCGAAGAAGCGCGGAGTGATCCTATCTTGGCGCACGTAGTCTTTGATTTCATCGCCCAACTCCGCTGCGGGAACACCGTTTGCCAACGCGCCCGCAATCGGCGCGAAAACATCGCGGCCATGAAAGGTAGCGCTCACGCTTGGACGAAAATATTGTTCGCGGTTGAGATGAAAGACACGCTGGGTTGCCGCTTCGCTGTCATAAACGAAGCTGAATAATCCGTTGTCTGGGCCGATAAAGAAATGCTCTTGAGCGTTGATGAGAATCGGGCGGCGCGCCGACCCGACGCCCGGATCAATGACGGCGACATGAATCGTATTCGCCGGAAAAGTCTTGTATGCAGCTCTTAACGTAAAAGCTCCGGCGCGCACGTCATGCGGCGGAATCTCATGCGTAATATCTATGATACGCGCGCTTTCGTTAACCGAAAGAATCGCGCCCTTCATCGCACCGACGAAATAATCCGCCGTCCCGAAATCCGTAAGCAGCGTGATGATTGGCGAAGGCATTAACGTCCGTGCTTCACTCGGAGCGAATCGGGGTTGAAGTGCGAACGCGCAGTTGCTGGCCGCGCGGCAAATAAATGTCTTTGCCGCGTGAAGCGAGCACGCCGCCTGTGCCGACCGCGCCGCCGATCACAGCGCCGACGGCTGCGCCGCCCGCGCCGCCCGCAATCGCGCCGATGATTGCGCCCACGCCTGCGCCCGCGCCGATCTTAGCTACGTCATCCTTACGCGAATTTTTGCCTTGCACGCCGCCTTCCGTATCAACTTTGCCGACGCCATTGCCCGCCGCCGCGACAACTTCTATAAGTTGCGCGTCGAATTTCGCGCGGCGATTATCGGCGAAGCGAATTTCATCGAAAGACAATTGGAGTTCGCCGTTGCCGCGCAGTTTGCCGGGACGCTTGACGCGCGCAATGTGGCCGGTGACCGTCGCATTTTGAAACTGCTGCGGCTCGACAACGCGTGCCTCGAACGTGTCACCGCGCTGGCTCGCTTCGGTTGAGAGGTTATTCAAAAGCTCCAGACGTAGCACTGTGTTGTACGGGATCGTGGCGGCATCGTTCGTGCTTGCATCATTGCTGTTATTACCCGGCGGCGGAGCAGAGATGTTGCCGACTCCGCTACCAACATTTACACCACCACCCTGCGTTGCGTTTGTTGCGCTTGTTATGTTGCGGCGCGCAAGTCCTACGGGCACAGTCGAATCAAAAGTGCGCCGGTCATAGCCCGCGATGTAACCTGTCTCGAAGCCCTGCCGATAACCGTCGCTGTATTCATCGGGCGTTCCATACGCCGCATCGTAAGCGCGATTGGCGCGCGCGTAATCTTCCTTATTGCGAAAGTCGCGCGATGATTGATCCGCCACGTCGCGATAGCCGTTCATGTAACCATCTGAATAGCCTGTGCGATAGCCGCGTTGCAAAGCGCTCGCCGTCGTGCCCGTCTGAATCGCAAGCGTACCATATGCTTTCGTCTGGACAATTAGCGCAGGCAGTAACGCACACGTGATTGTCAGCGCGAGGGCACAGATTTTTTTCAATTCGTCTTTCATCGTTTCCTCCAATGGCTTGAGGCAAGCGCCGTCAATTGATGTCGCAAAGTTGAAACTCAACAATCGTTCGACGCAGTAGATGTTATCACCGTGCGCTGTAGTGCAACAAACATCCGCCGCTTGATTCTTCGCCGTGCCCGCTCTAGACTGAAAAACTTAGGGGCAACATATGACTCAGCTACGCAGAGTTTACATGGATCACAGCGCGACAACGCCGGTTGATAGGCGCGTCGTCGAAGCGATGCTGCCTTTTCTGATGGAGAAGTACGGCAATGCTTCGAGCGTGCATTTCTTCGGGCAGCAAGCACGCGCCGCCGTAGATAGTGCGCGCCGCGAAGTCGCCGCACTCATTAACGCGCGCCCGAACGAAATCATTTTCCTTTCCGGCGGCACAGAAGCCAACAATCTGGCGATACGCGGCATCGCCGAAGTTTCGGAAAACGTTGCGGGTCGCCATATCATCACGTCGCAGATCGAACATTCGGCGGTGCGCGGCGTCTGCGATGCGCTTGAAAAAAAAGGTTGGGAGATAACGCGGCTGCCCGTTTATGAAAATGGCATCGTGCGCCTTGAAGACGTGCGTGCGGCGTTGCGCGAAGACACAGTGCTCATCACAGTAATGCTCGCCAACAACGAGATCGGCACGATTCAGCCCGTCGCGGAGATCGGCCAGTTAGTGCGTGAGCTGCGTGCGAATAATCGTCGTCACCTGTGGCTGCACACGGACGCAGTGCAGGCCGCAGGGCGAATGTTCGTTGATGTCGAAACGCTCAATTGTGATTTGCTTTCGCTGTCGGCGCATAAACTATATGCACCGAAAGGCGTCGGCGCTTTGTATGCGCGGCGCGGTGTGCGCTTTACGGCGCAGAACGTCGGTGGGCATCAGGAACGCGAACGGCGCGCGGGCACGGAATCCGTCGCCAGCATCGTCGCCTTTGGCGAGGCGGCGCGGCTGGCGCGCGAAGAATTAAATTCACGCATTGAGAACATGCGCCACCTGCGCGATAAGTTTGAAGCGGAAGTGACGAAGCGAGTTTCGGATATAATCTTTAACGGAGACCGCGTGCAACGTTTGCCGCATCTCTCCAACATCTCTTTTCGCTTTATCGAAGGCGAAGGCTTGTTAATCAATCTGGATTTGCAGGGCGTCGCCGTCTCGACAGGCTCGGCATGTTCCTCCGGCTCGCTTGAGCCTTCGCCCGTCATACGCGCCATCGGACGCAACGACGAACTAGCGCGCGGCTCGATTCGTTTTAGTCTCGGTAAAGACACCAGCGACGAAGACATTGATTATGTGCTGGAGGTGCTGCCGCGCGCCGTCGAAAATCTGCGCCGCCTTTCGCCGCTTTATCAAAAAGCGCTCATCGAAAAAATTTGCGCGACAAACGAAAACGTCGCCGTCGCTGAACCTGTTTAGATTTCGCGCGAAAGCAGCAAACACTTTCCGACGACGCGCCGCCGCTAACAAACTTGCCTTACTCGGAAACCTTCAAAGATCATCTTGCGCACCCACGTTGCGCCGGAACATTGGACGATGCCAATGCTTTCGCCGAACAAACTAATCCGATTTGCGGCGACCAACTACAACTCGCTTTACGCATCCATAACGGACGGATCGAAGCCGCACGCTTTCTCGCTTACGGCTGCCCGCCAACGCTCGTCTGCGGTTCTGTGCTCGCTGAGATGATCGAAGGTATGAGTGTAGAAGAAGCTGAAAAGATAACCCGACGGGAAATCACAGACGCGCTCGGCGGCTTGCCCGCGCGCAAGCAGCACGCGGCGGCACTCGCTATTGAAACGCTCCACGCCGCAATGAAAAGGCTCGACGAATGTTGATTGGCTTTGAACTGAAAGCGCTACGCGATTCGCTCACCAACGATAAGCGAAGCGAGCATTACATGCCATAGGATGTTCTGCTGGCGCTGTGTGTCGCGCAAACGATGCGGCGCGCCATTTTGAATTAATTAGCGTTAACGGAGTGTCTACCTTTCAGTAGAACGCTTCTCGTTTTTACGCGAAGGCTTCGGCGACGCCTTCTTGTCGGTTTCCGGCGCGGGTGCGCTTGGCATGGGCACGTTTTGTCCGTCGCGGCTGTCTTTCATGAGCATAGAAGGCAGCGGCCCGGCATAAACAGCGAGGGCAGGGCCGACATTTCGCGGATCAACTTCCGGGACGAGCGCGACGAGCACGGGGCGTAATGCTTCGTTGACAATCGGCGTGAAGCGCACAGGCTCAGCCGTTAATATCAAACCGCCGTAGATCGCGCCCGGCGGCAATGCCGTGAACCGGTAGGCGCTGTCTGATTCGCCGCGATTGTTTGAAGTGAGCGTGATCGGCAAGTCTCCGATATACATCTTCATTTGATAGTTCGGCAGATAGACCCAGAGGGCGTAACGCGGCACGCCGAAGTGCGAAGGCGGCGGCATATTTTTGGCCTGCAGTCGTACCAGTAGTGTTTGATTGCGCAGCGCCACCTGAGCCGTCGCTTTCGTTTTCGGGTCTGCCTCTGCGTGGAAGTTCTGGGACAGAATCTTGCCAGCGCGAACTTCCGTTTCCACCGCAGCAAAGGGATCAATGCTTGCGGGAAACTGAGATGTAGAGGGAAGCGGCGTCGAAGAACTTGGCTTGGTTTGGCGTGGTGTCGGCGCGCGATGCTGCTGTGCCGCGAGTTGCACGGCAGTCGTTAAAGACAGCGAAACCAAAAGTGCAAACGCGAATGCGGAGTGCGATAGGCCGTATGAGTTGATGCGGTTCATTGTTACTCTCCTGATGCTTCGGAAGAGAAATATTTGAAAGCCAGACTGCCTTGTGCCGACTGATAAATACTAGCGGGACGTGGAACATACAATACGTTAATCAAACTGGTTTTACCAGAGCCACGCTCACGGCGAAACAAGGCGCGGGCGCGTAGTCGTCGGTGCGGACGATCTGCCGGTGTGATACTGCGGACTGCAGTACCCACGTGGCTCTGTGCCGATGACAAAGGTCTTGGAGCGTATGACGGGACATGTCGGCACGGCGATGAGTCCGGTTGTCGGATCGATGTCGAGCGTGATTGTGCCTTCGAGACGCGTTGAGCCGTCGGATTGTGTAACACCTCTGCCTTCAAGACGCGGCGCGTGTCTGGTGCGGGATGAAGGCGGTGGCGGCGGTGCATCTTCAGGTAACAACGGAGCAGGTTCGTAGTCGTATGTCTCGCCACTCTCCGGCGCGTTGATGTCGGATGCTCCTTGCGTGTCATCTTCCGGCGCAGTGCTCGCAACGGTCGGCGCGGTGCTGTTGATGAAAAGCTCTGTGCGTTTGTATGGATCAGTGACGGAAGCAAGTTGGCCTGTGCGCGTGTCAATCACTGCCTGTTGAATGGTCTGGGGCATTTGCCAATCGCCACCCCATTCTGGATGAGTACCCAGCGCCGCCGACATAAAGTCCGCCCAGATGGGCAATGCCGAATCAGCGCCTTTCAAACCGAGTTGCGAACCGTCGTCGAAGCCTACATAAACAACGCAGACGAGATTCGGCGTGTAACCAGCGAACCAACCGTCGCGCGACGTGCCTGTTTTGCCCGCGACGTTCGCCTTGAAGCCGCGCGCGCGAACCTTTGCCGCCGTGCCGCGATTGACGACATCCTTCAGCATAGAAGTCATCACGTAAGCAACATCCGGGCGCATCACTTCGTTATGCTGCGCGGTCGGCGCGGCGACGGTTTGCCCGCTGCCCGTCGTTACTCGATTAATCGCAACGGGTGTCGCGCGTGTGCCGTTCGCCGCAAACGATGTGTAAGCGGAAGCGACTTCGAGCGGCGTCGCTTCGCTCGTGCCGAGCGCTCTTGATAGATAAGTATCTTTTGGTTTCGGCAAGCCAGCCTTCGCCGCCAGATTCATCACGCGCCCAATGGTCACTTCCTGCGCGACATCAACGGTGACAACGTTCAAGCTGTGGACGAGCGCATCGCGCAGGGTGACGGGGCTGTTGGAATAAGCATCGCCATAGTTGCCGGGTGAATATTCCTGATTACCAGCAGTGAAAGTCTTCGGCGCGTCCTGATAAATGGTTGCGGGCGTAATAACACGCGGCACGCCGTCGTAAGCAGAATTGAGCGCGGTGGCATAAACGAAAGGCTTGAAGACGGAACCGGGTTGACGCATCGCATCAACGGCGCGATTAAGTTGGCTCTTTGAGTAATCGCGCCCGCCGACCATGGCGACGATTTCGCCCGTGTGCGCGTCCATCGCAACGAGCGCTGCCTGCAACGTACCGGGCGCAATTTTCTTCTGGTAAATTTTATCGAGCGCATTCAATTGCTTCGTCAACGCAGTGTAAGCCGCACGCTGCAAATCCATATCAATCGTCGTGTAGATGCGTAGGTGATCGGCAGCGCCCTGACCTGCAATGATGTCCGCGAGTTGTGTCTGAACGTAGTCTGCAAAGTAAGGCGCGTCGGAAGTGTCTATGCGTCCTTTCGCACTTACTACTTTCAAAGGTGTCGCCTGCGCCTGCGCTGATTCGAGTTGAGTGAGCGCGCCCGTCTCTCTCATTGATTCCAGCACTTGATTGCGCCGCGCCGTCGCCGTTTCAATATCACGGTATGGATTGTAGCGATTTGGGCTGCGAATGATTCCTGCGAGGAACGCGCATTCGGGCGCTGTGAGTTTCGTTACGTCCTTATCAAAGTAAGCGTCGGCCGCTTCGCCGAAGCCGTTAATGGAAAAGCCCGTTTGTTGTCCCAGATAAACTTCGTTGGCGTAGAGCGCAAGAATTTGTTGTTTGGAAAGTCGTGTCTCAAGGATCACGGACATGTAAGCTTCGGCGACTTTGCGGCTCCAAGTACGCTCCGGCGAAAGCAGTAGGTTTTTGACGAGTTGTTGAGTAATACTTGATCCGCCCTGCCGCGCGATGGGCGAATTCGGGTCTGCGTCGTAGCGGCGCACGAACGCGCGAACAATACCGCGCAAATTGACGCCGTAGTGATTAAAGAAGTCTCTGTCTTCCGTGACGGTGACGGCGCTGACGAGCGCGGGCGGCAGATCGTTGAAGCCTATAACTTTGCGTTTGGTGCGTTCGCGTCCCGTGACGGAACTGATTAACTCCGGCTCAAGCGGCGCTTTATCAATGCGCGCGTTGCCATCCACGTTCGTAATCCCGGCAATGCCTTTGCCGCCGCGCGCAAACTGCACTTTCAAATGTTGAAACGTGCGTTGCCCGTCAACCGTTGCGTCTGCGCTCGGCTCGATCTCGATTGTCGCGCCCTGAACGTTGTAACGCCCGCGCGCACTGTCGGCCTGCTGCGTTTTCTCGACGTAGCCCGCGCGTTTCAAACGATCAACCAAATCATTAGCTGACACGTTTTCGCCAACACGCAAAGTTTTCGGCGCAGCGTAGATGCCTGCGGAACGTGTAAAGATATCGCCGCGCAAACGTGCGTCAATGCGCTCTGAAAAGACGAACCAGTAATAACCGAGAACCGCGACGATGACGGTTATGATCGCAACCAGCGCGATGATGACCCAAGGGCGAAAGATGCGCCGCAGCCAGCGACGAAAAAAGCCTTTGTCCGGCTCTTCGTATTGGACGATGCGCGGCGGGCGGCGCGTGCCGCTGCCTTTGGCGACAGGCGGCACACGATTTTCGGGTGGATAACGAACGGCCATGCGTTGTTTAGTGGAATCTCATGTTCACGATCAAAGGCTGGCACTCTGTCGGCGCAGGCAAAAGCAAATCAAGTGCTGGAAGCCTTGCGCACAAGCGCGTCTCTTACTCCAAACTGTAAACCTTAAAGCTTCAGGTGTAAACAGTTAATTGACATCGGCATACTTCTTTCGCTACCGTGACGCTTCTCGCGCGTGCCGTTTTTGATTCGATGCGTTTGGAGCCAGATGAGTTCGACATCCACGCTTACGCACAATGCAACGAGACTTCGCTTGCGTCTTCGTTACGCTTTCATCGCGCTCTTGGCGGCGATTGCGCTCGGCACGCTCGGCTTTCATTTGATCGAAGGCTGGACACTCGGCGACAGTTTGTACATGACAGTGATGACCGTCACTACTGTCGGCTACGGTGAAGTACATCCGCTCGACGGCGCTGGACGCGTTTTCGCTTCCCTGCTGATGATCGTCGGCGTCGGCACAGTCGCCTACGCGCTATCAAGCGCCGTGCAATCCGTCATACAATCGGAACTTGTCGCCACTTTCGGGCAACGTCGCCGCTTTCGTGAAATGAATAAGTTGCGTAATCATTTTATTATCTGCGGCGCAGGCCGCGTCGGATCACACATCATACGCGACATAGAGCGCGCAGAGATTTCCTTCGTCGCCATCGAAAAAGATGCGCTGAAAGTTGCGGCGTTGATCGAGCGCGGCGCAAACGTTCTTGTGCGCGATGCCACGCTCGAAGAAACTTTGCGCGAGGCTGGCGTGGAACGCGCGCGCGGCCTCGTCGCTTGTCTCGCAGACGATGCAGACAACGTTTATGTGGTGCTCACGGCGCGCGATCTTAACCGCGATCTGCACATCGTCGCGCGCGCCGTCGAAGAACAGGCGGCGGCGAAATTGATGCGCGCGGGCGCAAACCGCGTTGTTGCGCCGACTCTCATCGGCAGCCATCGCATGGCGCAAGCACTTTTGAAACCCGCCGTTCACGACTTTATTGATTCAATGGCGGCGGACGATCTTGATCTGGATTTCGAGCAAGTCGAAATTGCGCATGGTTCTGCGCTCGTCGGCCACAAACTCCGCTTCACGACCATCCGCTCCGAGTTAGACGTGGTGATCGTCAGCATACGGCGCAGAAACGGCGAAACGTTTTTCAATCCGACGGGCGACGCGATCATCATGAGTGGCGACGTGCTGATCGCCATCGGCCGCGCAGAATCGCTTGCAAGACTGGACGAACTGGCGAACGGCGCAAAGTAAGATTGAGTCGTAAGGAAGAATTGATTTTGAAAATTCTCGTCACAGGTGGCAGTGGTTATTTGGGCACGCACGTTCGGCGGTTTTTCGATGCAGACGATTTCTCGCGCCGCTCGTACTTAGACATTCTGAACGCGCACGACGTGGCGATAATCAGCGATTACGACGCGGTGATACACCTCGCCGCGCATCTCGATAAAAGCACAGAGGCCGCCGAGAATTGTTTTCGCACCAATGCTGAAGGTACTGCCAACGTGCTGCGCCAGATGCAACCGAACAGTTGTTTTATTTACGCTTCGACGAAAGACGTTTACGATTCGCACGCGGATAATTATTCGACGGTTCCCGAAAGCTGCCCGACGGATTATTGCGGTCAATCCGCCTTTGAATGGTCAAAGCTGATCGGCGAACGTTATGTTGATTACTACGCGAGAGAAAGAGGCGTGCGCGCGTGTATCTTTCGTCTCTCAACTGTGTATGCGCCCGCGTCGGATGCTAACGAACCGAGCTTTGTCGGCAACTATGTTGAAGCCGTCAAGCGCGGTGAAGCTTTGCGTCTACCACTTCACGGCTCACCTGTGCGCGACATTCTGCATGTAGATGATCTGGCGCGCGCCTGCCGATTCTTCATCGACTCATCGCTCGCCTACGGGTTATATAATCTCGGCGGCGGGCGGCTTAGTGCAACGACCTTGCGCGAGCTTGTCGAAAATATCGGACGCCTGACGGGACGCGCGCCCGTCTTTGACGAAGCATCGCACACACACGCGCCTTCGCCCGTCAATTATATTTCCGATTTAACGCGCGTGCAGAGCGAACTCGGCTGGCAACCCACTATCTCCATCGAAGAAGGTCTGAAGACTTTACTGTGAAACGGCGCGCGCTTAAAACTGAAGACATCGAGCGCGTCATCGTGCGCGGCACGAACTGGGTTGGCGATTCGGTGATGATGATTCCCGCGCTGCGCGAACTGCGGCGCGTGCTGCCACATGCTCACATTACGCTCGCAACACGTTCGTGGTCACAAGGCATTTTCAGCGACGCGGATTTCATTGACGATATTATTATTTATGATCGCGGCGCGCGTGATTTTGGCGCTGTCTGGCAACAAATGCGCGCGTGGCGCAAACGCTCTTTTGATCTCGCGTTGCTTTTTCAAAACGCTTTCGAGGCCGCCTTGATCGCAACGCTCGCGGGCGTGCCCAATCGTTTGGGATACGCGACGGATAATCGCCGACTGTTGCTCACACATCCAATTCAGTTACCAACGTGGCGCGGCGCACGGCACGAAGTTTTTTACTATCTCAACATCATCCGCGAACTCGAAGAGAGTCTCTATGGCGCGTCCGACACGATGAATCACGCGCCCGTCTTTGCGCTCGAAGTTTCGGAAGCACGCCGCAACGAAGCGCGTGTGATTTTACGCGAACATGGTGCACACGTAGATCGCACACTCGTCGCGCTGTGTCCCGGCTCGACCAACAGCCGCGCCAAACGCTGGCCTGCACATAACTATGCCGCGCTTGCCGATCAATTGATCGAACACGCGGGCGCGGAAGTTTTACTTGTCGGCGCGCCGGATGAAAAAAGCGTTTCGCAGGAAGTTGCCGCACAGATGCGTCATGAACCCGTGATGCTGACGGGATGCACAAGCCTCGCGCAATTAACCGCCGTTTTGAGTTTGGTGGATTTACTTGTCACGAACGACACAGGCCCCGCGCACATTGCGGCGGCGCTCGAACGCCCGACCATCGTCCTCTTCGGCCCGACCGACCCGACGACGACGCGCCCTTTCTCAAACTCGGCGGACATCGTTCGTCGCCCGCCCGCCTGTGCGCCGTGTATGTTGCGCGATTGTCCGATAGATCATCGCTGCATGACGGCAATTACACCGGAAGAAGTTTATGTGCGCGCTATCCAATTGCTCAAAACAACACGCGTGGAGGCAACAGTGTGAAGCAGCGCGCAGTATTTATGGATCGTGACGGCACGATTTCCGAAGAGATCGGTTACGTTAATCATCCTGCGCGGTATCGCGTTTTTCCTTACGCGAGCGAGGCCGTGCGTCTTTTGAACCAATCAAATTACCTCGCCATTCTCGTTACCAATCAAGCGGGAGTGGCGCGCGGTTATTTCACGGAAGATGTTATCAAAGCGGTTCACGCGCGGCTGGAGAAAGAGTTAGAAGAGGACGGTGCGCATCTCGACGCGATTTTTTATTGCACGCATCATCCGTCAATCGGCGAGCATCCCTATCGCTTCAATTGTGATTGCCGCAAGCCAAAGCCGGGACTCGTCACGCGCGCCGCAGAACAATTTGATATTGATTTAACAGAGAGTTGGATGATCGGTGATCGTTACAGCGACCTAGAACTTGCGCGTAACGCAGGGCTACGCGCAGCCTTTGTACTAAGCGGCTACGGGCTTGGCGAATGGGAATACCAGCGCGGCGTGTGGAAGACCGAACCTGACTTGGTGGCAAAAGATTTACTCGAGGCCGTTCAATTGATCGTCAAAGAAGAAGGATCATCGCAGTGAGAACTGAAGACGACAAACGGGAGCAGCAACAGCGTGAAAGGCTAGCGGACATTGTGCGCCGCTTCGTTGAGCGCAAGCGCGTTGTTGTCGTCGGTGATTTGCTCGCGGATCAATTTCTTTACGGCGCGATTAGTCGCGTCTCGCGTGAAGCGCCCGTTCTGATTCTTCGCCATGAACGCACGGAGACGACGCCGGGCGGCGCGGCCAACTGCGCCGTCAATCTCGCGGCGCTCGGAGCACACGCTACGCTCGTCGGCGTCGCAGGCGCGGATGAGCCGGGACGCGCGTTGCTCGAAAAGCTTCGCGCGGCTGATGTGGATTGCCGGAATGTCATCGTTGATTCCAACGCACAGACGATTACGAAAATGCGTGTGCTCGCAGGGCAAATCCACTCGACGCGCCAGCAAGTGATTCGCATTGATTACGAAAATCAAGCGAGCATTGATACGCGGATACGTGCGGAGCTAAAAGAGAAGTTGCGCGAAGCGGCCACTGAAGCAGAGGCACTAATTATCTCCGATTATAATTACGGCGTGGCGAACGCTGGAATGGCAGAAGTTGTGCGTGAAGCGACGGCGCGGCGCAACATTCCAGTGATCGTTGATTCCCGTTTTCGGCTACAGGATTTTCCGGGCTTCACTTCCGCCACGCCGAACGAAGATGAAGTGGAACATCTGCCCGGCACAGAGCCGAACGACGCAACGACATTAGAAACAGTTGGCGCGAAACTGCGCGAGAGCTTGAACTACGAAGCGCTTTTAATCACGCGCGGAAGTCACGGCATGATGCTCTTTGAAAGGAGCGCAGAACCTTTACAGATTGAACCTATCGGCGCGCGCGAAGCGGTGGACGTGACAGGCGCGGGCGACACTGTGATCGCCGCTTATACGCTTGCGCTCGCTAACGGCGCTAAGTTTACAGACGCCGCGCGCATCGCCAATCACGCGGGCGGCATCGTAGTGATGAAACGCGGCACGGCATTTGTCAATTCGCAGGAACTTCTTTTATCCGTTCTGCGCGAAGGATAAGCAACAGCACGCCGAATTGGGCGCGAACGTTTCGATAAGTTATGAATGAAGTTGGCCAACAATCAGTGTTGAGTGCGACGGCGCGCATTCTTGACCGCAATCGTTTGATTGCGCGCGTGGCGATTGCGCGAAAAAAAGGCGCACGCATCGTGCTGGCGAACGGTTGCTTTGATGTGTTGCACGTCGGGCATGTGCGTTATCTGGAAGGAGCGCGCCTCCTCGGTGATCTGCTGGTTGTCGGCATCAATTCGGACGAGCAGGTGCGTGCCCTCAAAGGTGAGCCGCGCCCGTTTGTGCCCGAACGCGAACGCGCCGAAATCATCGCCGCTTTGCGCGCAGTTGATTACGTCACGATCTTTCCAGAATTTACTGTCGAAGCATTGCTACGAGCGTTGCGCCCGGACGTTCACGCGAAAGGCACTGACTATACAGAAGAGACTGTTCCCGAACGCGATGTGGTACGATCCTATGGTGGCCGCGTCGCCATCGTTGGCGATCCGAAAGACCACTCGTCAACGGAAATGTGTCGAAAAGTTTTCAGTTCTTAGCAATCAGTTTTGAGCATTTATTTTGACTGAACACTGCGCACTGAACCCTGAACACTGGATGCGTATTCTTGTTATCAAATTAAGCAGCATCGGCGACATCGTACATGCGCTTCCGGCACTGGCGGCGATTCATCGCGCATTGCCGGACGCGGAGATTTCGTGGGTGGTTGAGCGGAGCGCGGCGGAGATTCTAAGGGACAACCCGTTGCTTGATCGTCTCATCGAAGTGGACACGAAGGCTCTGAGGCGCTGGCCTGTGTCTGGGGAGACGCTGCTGGCAACGCGTCAGCAGTTACGCAGGCTACGCGCCTCATCCTTCGATGCCGCGATTGATCTTCAGGGACTTATCAAATCTGCGTTGATTGCACGTCTCTCGCGCGCACGCCGCACATACGGATTTGCGCGCGAAGCTTTACGCGAACCCGCCAGCCGCTTTCTCGTCAAAGAAACAGTTCACGTTCCGCCACGCTCGCACGTCATCGTCAAAAATCTTGCGCTCGTCGCAGGCGCGCTCGACATAGACGTGCCACGACATGCACGCGATTATGTGTTTCCTATCGGCATCAATAATGAGCACAAGCGCGAAGCGGAAGCGATTGTGCGAAGCGTGCGTGGCAGCGGCTATGCGATTTTGAATCCGGGCGGCGGATGGCCGACGAAACTGTGGAGCGCAGAGAAATTCGGCGCGCTCGCAGACGCACTGTGGACGCATCATAATCTTCAATCAATCATCACCTACGGGCCGGGCGAGGAATCGTTAGCCGAATGTGTCATGCAAGCGACTCAAAGCGGCAGGGCGCACGCGGCGAAACTTTCGCTGAAAGGCTTCTTCGCGTTGGCGCAACATGCGACTGTTTATGTTGGCGGCGACACGGGGCCAACCCATCTCGCCGTTGCAGCAGGCACGCCCATCGTCGGACTTTTCGGGCCAACCGAATGGAATATCAACGGTAGCCCGCACGCAGAAGATGTTTGCGTTGAACGAACGGATATTGAATGCCGTGCTGATTGTTACAGACGCGCGTGCTCGCATTGGATTTGCATGGATATAGAAGTCGGGCGCGTTCTTGCAGCGGCAAGCGAGCGTTTGCGGCGCACACAAAAATTTGCGAAGTTGGAGAGTGTCGGCGTTGCGTAGGGGCGGAACATGGATGCAGCGTTGGCGCGTGCCGCTTGGCTTTGTCTGCGGCGCGTTCTTTTTTGTGTTCGCCCGCCCGCGTCCATTGACACTTGCCATCGGTGGCACAATTGCTTTGATCGGGCTTGGCCTTCGCGCGTGGGCTGCCGGACACATACGCAAAAACGCTGCGCTTGCCACTTCCGGCCCTTATGCATACACGCGCAATCCGCTTTACCTAGGCAGTTTTCTGCTGGGCTTGGGCTTCACCATTGCATCCAGCCAATTGCTGCTCGCGCTTCTTTTCGCGGCGCTCTTCTTAGGCATCTATGTTCCAGTGATGCGCGTCGAAGCGTTAGCGCTGACAGAAATGTTCGGCGAAGTTTACACGCAATATGCCCGCGCTGTGCCGCTCTTTTTTCCGCGCCCTATGCCGTACAGAGACTCGAAGACGCAGGACGATATAAAGTTCGATGCGAGTCTGTACATGCGTTACAGAGAGTATCGCGCGGGACTTGGATTAGTGATCGCGTGGAGTTTGCTGGCTTTGAAATTTGCGCTGATAAAGTAATGCAGCTATGCATCGTTCCTTCGCTTTTAAGCTTGCCGTCACGTTCGCGTTGTGCCTGACTGTGGTTACTCTCAGAACGACGGCGCACAAGCGCAGGCAGAATGTGGGCAACGTGAATTCTCCGGCGAACTCAAACGCCAGCGCGCCATTGCCTTTCGATCCAACCGAAGAATTAACTTACGAAGTCTTCTACACCAAACTGCTGTTGCGCAGCATTAACGTTGCGGAACTTTCTTTCATCAGCAAACGCGATCCGCACGTGAACGATCTGAGCCACGCGATCATTAAAGCCGCAGATGCAAATAGACCGTGCGATGCGAATTTTCGCTTGACGATGGAGATGGCGTCCAAAGGCATTGTGCCGCGATTGTTCGGCTTTCGCTTTCATCAGCGCGTTGAATCGCTTGTCGCTCCAGCAGACTTCGCTGTGTTGCGCACAACGAAGCTCGACGAACAAAATGATCGGCGGCGCACAAGCGAGGCTGTGTTCGACAAGGTGGCGGGCAAAATCGTCTGGACGGAACGCAACCCGAAAGAACCGCAGCGTGCGCCGCGCGTCGTCGCTTCACATTTCAACCATGCAACGCAGGACATCGTCTCGATTTTCTATTTTCTGCGCACGCAAAAACTCGCGCCCGGTCTAAAACTTGAAGTTCCGCTTAGTGACTCAGGGCGAACGTTTCGCGTGCCCGTCACTGTCTTCGAAGGAAAACGTTTGAAGACGACAGCGTTCGGCGAAGTTTCAACTCTGCGTGTTGATGTGGATGTGTTTGGCAAAGAGCGATTGTTGCCGGGCGACGGAAATCTATCGATCTGGTTTACGGACGATGCGCGTAGGATTCCCGTTCAAGCGCGCGTCACGAGCAGCATGGGCACGCTTGATGTCAAACTCAAGAGCCGAACCCTCACGCTCAAAAACACACCTTAACTACAGTCTGGTTTGCCTTCGCATATTATCTCTGGACGGCGATATTGACACCACGCGCGCACTTCGCGTACAAGTTGACGTGTTCTAACAACTTCGGCAACACATTCGTTTGTTTGACGGCGCATGACACGTCACCTTCGCGCGTTCGTGCGCAATCGTTCGCAGTCAAGCATCGTCACGTGCTGGTTATGGCGATTCTTTTTCACGGCAGTTCAGGGCAAACTTTAATTGCACCGCCCGCGCCCGCTATGCTTCCGGGCGATACGGGCGCAGCCGCGAGTGCGGTTGATGAAGCGCTGCCGGAAACGCGTCCGCTTGATCGCATACGCCTGCTCGTTCAATCGCCACGCAAGCTTTATCTTTACTGGGAACTGGCTCGTGATCCGTTTACGACGTTGAGCCAAAGCGTCGGCGCGGCGCAGGCAGCGCGCTATAAACTTGCCGTGCGGCTGACAAGCGTTGACGATGGTGCGGAACATTTGCGCGAAGCCAACACAGAAACGCGCGGCGAGTGGTTCGACGTTTTTCCCGGCAATGCTTACAAAGCTGACGTTGGACTCTTCGCGCCGGGACGCGCCTTTATACGTCTGCTTTCTTCCGACACCGTGCGCACACCGCGCGCAAGCGTTTCATCTGTAACCGAAACTGCGCCGGAGTTTCGCGTCGCGCCGATGGAATTTGCGCGCGTGCTGGATAAAGCCGGTTATGCAAGCGATGCGCTCGAAGTGGCGCTCGAAGCTGTTGATGACGCAACGCATAACAAAGCGACGCGCGAAATCTTTGAGAAACTTGGCGATAATGAAACGTTCGCGGCGAATGAATTTGATCCGGCGGAAATGCGCGCTTTGATCGTTGCGCTCGCATTCGGCGCGTCGTTTGATTCCGTGCAGCCGACGCTTTCGCCCGCGCTGGCGCGTTGGATTGAAGACACACGCATCGCGCGCGGTATACTCTTTGATCCAGCCCACGCGCTCGAGCTATTGCACTCGGTTTTGCGCTTCGAGTTAGTGTTTAGTTCTTTTGCCTTCGCGGATGAGAACACGCGGCTCGCGGCTCGTTTTGATTGGAGCGCAAGCCGCGTAAATCTGCCAATGCTTCCGGCGCACGTCTGGCTGCCGAGCATGGCGCTGCGTTCCCGCCGCAGTTAAGTTTCAATTAAATTATTGTAATAGTCCGCCTCCCGGTTCGTGGAAGTCAGTAGATCGAAACTTTTATTCAACGCTTGTGCCGACAGGATACTTCAGTCTCATACTACACGCGCATCTGCCCTTCGTGCGCCATCCAGAGCACCCTGAATTTCTAGAGGAAGATTGGCTCTACGAAGCGATCACGGAAGTTTATCTGCCGCTCATCTTTGTCCTCACGAATTTGCAGACGAGCGGAGCCGCACCGCGTCTCGCGTTAAACGTTTCGCCGACGCTCTGCGAAATGCTTGCCGATCCTTTGCTGCAAGCGCGCTACACGCGTCACCTCGAAAATCTGCTCGCGTTAACAGAAAAGGAAGTGACGCGCACACAACGCGAAGCGCCGGAATTCTACGCCGTCGCCCGCATGTACAACGAAAGTTTGCGTGCCGCTTGGAATCTCTGGTCAAAGCGTTATGATCGCAATTTGCTGCGCGGCTTCAAGGAATTGCAGGACGCGGGCGTACTCGAAATAATTACCTGCGGCGCAACGCACGGCTTTCTGCCTTTAATCTCCACAACTGAAGCGAAGCGCGCGCAGATTAATGTGGCGGTCGCTAATTACCGCAAGCATTTCGCCAGACATCCGCGCGGCATCTGGCTGCCCGAATGTGCCTACGAACCCGGCATCGAAAACTTGCTCGCCGACGCAGGACTTCAATATTTCATTGCCGACACCCACGCGATTCTTTACGGCGAACCGCGCCCGCGTTACGGCGTTTACGCGCCCGTCCGTTGCCCGAATGGTGTCGCAGTGTTCGCGCGCGATCTTGAGACAAGCCAGCAAGTGTGGAGTTCCGTCGTCGGTTATCCGGGCGCTCCAGAATACCGCGAATTTTATCGTGATCTGGGCTGGGACGCGCCGCTCGATTATCTGCTGCCGCATTTACACGCGGGCGGCGAGCGCAGGCATCTCGGCCTCAAATATCATCGCATCACCGGACGTAGCGTTTCGCAAACGGATAAGCAACCGTATGATCCGCAGGCCGCGCGTGAACGTGTTGCGCAGGATGCCGGGCACTTCATACGGGAACGCGTCAAGCAGGCGCAAGAGCTTTACGATTTATTCGATGGACGCGCGCCGCTGGTTGTCTCGCCGTATGACGCGGAGCTATTCGGGCACTGGTGGCATGAAGGCGTGCAGTTTCTCGATTTCGTTTTTCGCAAGCTTCACTGGGATCAAAATGACATTGCGGCGGTGACGCCCGGTGACGTGCTCGATTCCGGCGTCAACATTCAAACGCAGCAGCTTTCCGCATCTTCTTGGGGCGAAGATGGTTACTACAAAGTCTGGCTCAACGAAGCGAACGCGTGGATATATCCGCATCAGCACGCCGCAGAAACGCGCATGACCGTGCTCGCCAATAGCCAAGATGCGCCGGACGATTTAACGGGTCGCGCACTTAATCAAGCGGCGCGCGAACTCTTGCTCGCAGAGTCGAGCGACTGGGCGTTTCAAATCTTTCAAGGCACGACGGTCGAATATGCCGCGCGCCGCTTTCGCTCACACATTCGCCGTTTCAATCTTCTCGCAGACGACATCGAACGAGGTTCCATTGACGAAGCGCAGCTAAGCGAATTCGAGTCGCGCGATAATATCTTCGCCGAACTCGATTATCGCGCATACAGATCACGGGCACACACGGTTTGAGCTTTCGATGGACAAAATTTTTATCCGCGCGCAGTATGCTCTTCACTACCGCGAGGCCGCGCGCGCGCGTTGGGCAATTGAGTCCCGCCCTGTTTACACAGCGCTATTTATGCTCGGCGGCAAATTACTCTATGACGTTAACGATAACTCCGGCGAACTTCCAGAACACGGCGCGCTGCTCGTCGAACCCGGCATCGTTGCGCACGCTAAAAGTTCTAATGCAAAGTTTTTGACGCTCACGCTCGCGCCGACATTCGTGCTCGACTACGCACTTCGCACGCGACTTGCAGGCACAGGCGCGCAAGTCGCCTTTCGCACGTTTTTTCTTCAACAGGATGAACATCTGTTTCGCCTCGCGCGCGATCTCTCCCATGAATTAAAATCAGAGCAGGCCGGACAGGAAGTTGTGGTGGCGGCTTATGTCGAACAAATCGTCGTACATCTATTACGTCATCATTGTAATTTGCGGCGCGCGGATGAACTCGAACTATCGCGCGTCGGCCTCGTTGACCGGCGCATTCGTCGCGCCATTGAACTAATGCACGCGAATCTGGCGCGCGAATTGCCGCTCGTAGAAATCGCCGCCGCCGCTTATCTCTCGACGTTTCACTTCGCGCGGCTCTTCAAGAAATTGACAGGCTCTTCGCCGCACGCTTATCTTGCCGCCTTACGCGCCGCTCACGCGCAAAACCTGCTCGCCGAAACAGATTTATCAATTGCGCAAATCAGCGCGCGTGTCGGATATTCAAGTCCGAGCCACTTCACCAAAGCTTTCCGCGAAGCAACGGAACTCACACCGCGCGCTTTCCGCGCCGCACTCATTTCAAGAAAGCAATCGTAGAATTCACGCTGCAAATCGAAAATGCGCAATCCGGCGACGATATAGAGCAAGAAACGCGCACACGCACAATGCGCTTCTCGCCTATCATTGCGCTCACGAATATTGAAGGAGAAAAATAAAATATGCCGATTGAAAAAGGCGCGGAGATTGCTCCTGCAAAAGGGCGTTTGGGCGTGTTACTCGTCGGACTCGGCGCGGTCAGCACGACATTTATTGCGGGCGTCGAAGCGATCAAAGCGGGTATCAGTGAACCCATTGGAAGCGTAACGCAGATGGGCACAATCCGGCTCGGTAAACGCACGGACAATCGCGTGCCGCTCATCAAAGAATTTGTGCCGCTCGCTGAACTAAGCGATCTAGTCTTCGGCGCGTGGGACATTTTTCCAGATTCGGCTTACGAGGCGGCATTGCACGCCGGTGTGCTTGAAAAAGAACTCTTGGCGCAAATCAAAACGCCTTTGCAAAAGATCAAGCCGATGAGCGCCGTCTTCGATCAACACTACGTTAAGCGTTTGAGCGGCACGAACGTTAAGGAAGGTAAAAACAAGTTCGAGTTGGCAGAGCAACTCATTGCGGAGATTGCGGAGTTCAAACGCAAAAACAAATGCACGCGCATGGTGATGGTCTGGGCTGCTTCGACGGAGATTTTTCTAAAACAGCACGCCGTCCACAAAACACTCAAATCTTTCGAGCAGGCGATGCGCGACAATCACAAATCAATCGCGCCGTCTATGATCTACGCTTACGCCGCTTTGAAATCCGGCGTTCCCTTCGCCAATGGCGCTCCCAATCTGACGGTTGATGTTCCGGCGCTGCACGATCTTGCAGAAGAAAATAAACTTCCAATCTGCGGCAAGGATTTTAAGACCGGCCAGACTTTGATGAAGACGATCATCGCGCCCGGTTTGAAATCGCGTATGCTCGGACTGCACGGCTGGTATTCGACCAACATCCTCGGCAATCGTGACGGAGAGGTGCTAGATGATCCAGAATCTTTCAAGACGAAAGAAGAATCAAAGCTCTCCGTGCTCGAATATATTTTGCAGCCGGAAGTTTACCCGGAGCTTTACAAAGATTTCTCGCACGTCGTGCGCATTAATTATTATCCCCCGCGCGGCGACAATAAAGAGGGATGGGACAACATAGACATCTTCGGCTGGCTCGGCTATCCGATGCAGATTAAGATCGACTTTCTGTGCCGCGATTCGATTCTCGCCGCGCCGCTTGTGCTCGATCTCGCGCTCTTTTTAGACCTCGCGCAACGCGCCGGGATGGGCGGCGTGCAGGAATGGCTCTCCTTTTATTTCAAGTCGCCGCAGACCGCGCCCGGCCTGTACCCGGAGCACGATCTCTTCATTCAATTGATGAAACTCAAGAACACGCTGCGCTACTTGCAGGGCGAGGACTTGATTACACATCTGGGGCTTGAATACTACGACTGAAAGATTCAAGCCATATTCCAAAATCGTTTTACAACAAGGCCGCGCCGGAAAATCCGTGCGGCCTTGTTGCTTCGTATTTTCCTTTATATGCGCCACGACAGGCGCGGCGACTTGAGAGCAACCTTCATGTTTCGACTTTCTGGTAGATCAGTTTCACGTTTAAGTGCATTGCCCTTTTATTTCGGCATTCAAAATTTTGGATACAGACATTAATTGTCAACCACTCTCTGCCCCGATTTGTCAGCGAAGAAGGTGCAATCTATCTTTTCCAGAAACGTCCTGTGCCTTCCCTTTCATATATTTTGTGGTGACAAACTATTTGCTGCCGTATATATAGTATTCAATTGCAGAAAGCGGCGCGGCGGCAACAGGCGTGTAGGCGAAGGCACCTATTGCGCCGCGCATCAAAATCAACAGCGGTTCGCTCCTTGCATATATGTATTGATTGATGCGGCTAGAAAAGGCCGGGCGCGATCACTCGCGATCAACGCCCCAAAGCTTTTCGGGAGCATCAACTCGCAGAGCAGCTTCCACGCAAGGAGGACGCGCCATGATTGCTGAAATGGAAAAAGAACAACAGATTACACCCGAAACAGTCTTCCTTGACCCGGATCAAAAAAGTCCGCACGCGCAGGACTTCGAAGAGAAACTTTCCAGTCGCATCGTCGGACAGGAACGCGCTGTGCGCCGCATGAGCGGCCTTTACCAGATTTTCCTCGCCGGAATGAATGCGCCGTCGCGCCCCGTCGGGACAATGCTTTTCCTTGGGCCGACCGGCTCCGGCAAAACGCGCGTGCTCGAAGCCGCCGCCGAAGTTCTTTTCGACGATCCGCACGCGATCATCAAAATTGATTGCGCAGAGTTTCAGCACTCGCACGAAATCGCAAAGTTGATTGGCTCGCCTCCCGGCTATCTCGGTCACCGCGAAACTTCGCCGATGCTGACGCAGGAAAACCTAGATCGTATGCACACGGAGGAGACGAAGCTTTCGCTCGTGCTCTTCGACGAAATCGAAAAAGCTTCCGATAGCCTCTGGCAGCTCCTGCTCGGCATTCTCGACAAAGCGACGTTGACGCTCGGTGATAACCGCCGCGTCGATTTCTCACGCACGATTGTCGTGATGACATCGAACTTGGGCGCACGCGAAATGTCTGAATTGATTTCCGGCGGCATCGGTTTCAGCCCCGGCAAGGGAGCGAAAAACCCGCAGGACTCAGATGTTGACCAAAAGATTTATCGCACGGCTGTCGAAGCGGCGCGGCGCAAGTTTTCACCGGAGTTTATGAACCGCATTGATAAGGTCGTGGTCTTTCGCTCGCTCAAAGAGCATCACTTGCGGCAGATTCTGAACCTTGAATTACAGGCTGTGCAGGAACGCGTGATGCACTCGGCGGGCACGAAGTTCGTATTTCAGTGTTCGGATGCGGCCAAAGAAATGTTGCTGCAAGAAGGTATCGATTTCAAATACGGCGCACGCCATTTGAAACGCGCGATTGAGCGATTCCTTGTTTACCCGCTCTCGAATCTGGTGGCGACAGATCAGGTTGGTTTAGGCGATCTGGTCAATGTGGATTTGAATGAAGAGACGGGCAAGCTGATCTTTTCAAAACGCTCTGGCGGCGCGCTGATTCATGATATACCAGAGCAAATGAACGAGCCGGAAGAAATCGAGACAAAGTCAGGCGGCGTCGGATTGCCGATTCCGCAAACGAAAGTCGCGCGCAAAAGCCAAGGACGCGGCGAAAAGGCAGAGAGTTAGTCGAAACTATTTTCTTTTCAATAACCGAAACGCCGGATTGAGTTGTTCAATCCGGCGTTTTTCTTTAGCGCACTGCTTAACCGCCGCTTGCCGCTAGTGTTTACTTTTTACAGATGATTTTTTCGGAGACGCAATGATTTGTGGCTGCGTGGCGACGACAGGCGATATTTTTTGCAGCGCTTCAAATGCGATGCGCGAAAGGAAGGGGTCAGGCGCGGCTAGCGCGCTTTGAAGAGGACTGATCGCCGCCGGGTCGCCGATTAGACCGAGAGCGCGTGTAGCTTCACGGCGCACATCATCGCTATTGGTTTGATCTGTTAAGGCAGTGGTCAACGCGGGCACGGCGGCACGACTTCCTATTTGTCCAAGAGCGCGCGCGGCACTGCGGCGCACAAACTCGTTTTCGGCAACGGTGCGGCGACGTACACGGTTGAGCACGCCGCTGGCGCGAATGCGTTTCGACAAGACTTGTGTGAGCGGAATAGTTGCCGCTTCGTCGCCGATCTCGCCGAGCGCGACGGCGGCAGCGCCACGGACACCCGCGCTTTTATCCTGACTAAGAACATTTATGAGTGCGGGCACATTCATGCGAACGCGTGTTCCGCCCAACGCGTAGGAGGCTTGCTGGCGCACAAATTCTTCGCGGTCACGTAGTAAAGGCAGGATCGCTGTGGCGGCTTCTTCGGGCGGCAGGGCAAGCACGGCGCGGGCGGCTGTCGCGCGCACAATCGCCGCCGAATCACTTAGGGCTGTTGCGGCGACGCGCGACGCATCGGAACGTTTAAGTGTGCCAAGTCTTTGAACAGCATCGCGCCGCTCTTCCGCGCTCTGAGAAGTGAGCCGCGCTTGTTGCCGCTCGATCTCGTTCGTCTGCATTACCGTAGCGCTAAAACTGAGCGGCGGCAACACAACGAGCGACGCCAATAAAGTTGCGCGGACGGCCTTGCTGAAGGTGTGCGCGCTTATATCGTTGACGGGCATGGGGCGTCTACTCAAATTTGAATTCATGCGTTAAGCGGGAACGGTGGTGCGCCGCTCCGCGCGGCGGCGAACTGTTTCCCATTCGTGCGCTTGCCGCGCGCGCTTGTTTTCCTGCGCGTCGGCCAACAGCGCGATCAACTCGTCTTCCCACATTCCGGGCATGGCGACGGCGCGGCGCATTGATTCCATGATCGAAATGTAATCCAAAACTTCGACGACTTCTCTATCATTGAGCGAGTCTAGTTTGAGCGCGAGATGTTGTCTTTCGGTGATCCGCTTAGCCATCTTTTCACTCCTTTGTTCACAAAGGGCGATGGCCTTCAGCGCGAATTACCTCTCAAAGGAGTTAACGCGGCGATGTTCAAAAGGCCGTCGGCGAACAATTGTTAAAGCGAGGATACGTGTTTCGGTACTGCTCACTTGTTATCTGTTGAGTCTCCAAATAATGGCGTTCGAGTCGCAAACCGAAGCCTTAAAGCAAGCTCTGATTTTTATATTGCTTTTTCGGCTGTGGACGATTGCGTGCAAATATACGCGCTAACCTTGTGTGCGCGCAAGAAAAGTTTTGCGCTGGATAACTGCCTGTCGCTTGCCGCGCGTTAATTAACTGCGCGCTTCAAAGCAAACGATCAAACCAAATTTGCGCCCGTGTCTAAATCAACGCCGCGTATGTCTATGCCGTCGTCATGGATGTCAAGCAGGCCGATCGATCTGGGCAAATTAAAGCGCTTGGCTCCGGCTCCGCCCGGATTAAACAGCAGCGTGCCGCGCCAGTAACCGACGTAAAACTTGTGGCTATGGCCGAAGACGATTACTTCCGGCATACGCTGTTCGATAAGATGTTTCTGCTGCGCAGTCAATTTCTCTACTGCCGCGAATTGGTGGCGCACAAAGAAAGTGCGTCGGCAAATTATGGCAATACGCTCATTTGGCAAACATAAGGTGTCGGAATCTATGTTGCCGCGCACGGCGATGACCGGCGCAAGTTCCTCTAATTGCCAGAGAAGTTCTTCATTGCCGACATCACCCGCGTGTATGATGTGATCGACGCCTGCAAAGAGATCAAGAACGCGCGGATCAAGTTTGCCGTGCGTATCTGAGATAACGCCGACGCGCACGCGAGGTTTAATGTCAGTCGTCACGAATCTATTTTGGAAGCAACCGTGTGCATCGTGTCAACGATCAGCACGGCAATGGGCGGATAAAAGAGCAAGTCCGGGCGCACGTGTTGATCGAAAAAGAAAGCCATGTCGCTTACAACGTAGTGCATGTGAGCGCCGACGAAAAGACCTAACGCGATACTTACAGCGTAGCCGATAACAAGAAAAGCGGAAGCAGTAAAGCGCGTGAATGGCTGCTCCGGTTTTTCTTCGTCGCGCATTATCGAGTCTTGGAAATAACTAGGGCGATACGTGTAGCGCACAAAGCAATCGCGCAGCCGTAAAGTAAGATGCCAGACACCGATCACAAACAGCGTAATGAGCACCGCGCGTCCGAAAAAGCCATCAAAGTTCTGCCAGAATTTTGGCTTTAACATTGCGACGATAAACGTCGAAAGAAACAGCGTAACGGTGGTAAAGACGGCTTGCTGCAAAGCGAAGTTTTCGCGGCGCTCGACTTCCAGCCAACGGTCAACCGCTCTGTCGATGCGCGCCTGCACCGTCACCATACGCATACGGCGGGCGTGAATGTTATTTGAATGGATAACAGAAGATGAATTTCGCAGCCGCTCGCGCGTGGCATCGTAACTGGCGCGTTCCTGCGGATCGTTGAGCGTGCGATAAGCGAGCGCCAGCAACGCAAAGTCCTGCGCCGCGCGCTCTGAATCCCTGTTCATGTCAGGATGATGCGCGCGCGCCAGACGCCTGTAAGCAGACTTAATTTCAGCCGCCGACGCGGTGCGCTTAACGCCTAAAGTTTTGTAGTAATCAACCACCGCGCTTTGCTTCTATCTCAAAAGCCAGCGATGGACGCCCCTGTTAATTTCTGCGTATGCGGGCAGGAAGGGTCGCCCTTAACAGGTGCATTGTAACACCTTCCAGTAAATTTAGCCTTCCGGTAAATTTAGTCTTCCGCTAACATACACTTTTGCGAACGTTAAATGGGCGACGGGATTTTAGATTGTGAAAGATAAGTTTGAAACAGAGCGAAAGGGGCGATGCTTGCTACCCCGGCGACCTTCCGAGGGGGGCGAGGACATCTTTAAGTGGCGACCGCGCCCTTTAGCTCCATGCCACCACTAGCAACAATTGTGCCAATATTGAGAATTTAAAAAATTGGCGATTTATTCAAATAGTAGTGCAGCGTGACTCCAATAAAGTGTCTACTTTTATGCACAGCCGTCCACAATATAGGACACTCATCAGCGTGAACTTGCGTCGCTTTGGTAGTCTCAAAAATAAATAGGGCGGCGCTAATCGTCAAAACGAACTTTGCGCCGCCTTTAACTTCTTTTTCACTACTCGTCGCCGCTTTTTGTGTCCTAAGAGCGTGTTGCTTTACCGTTATCGTTGGCGCTGTCTTGAGTTTCGGCGCGTTCGACGATCCTCAAAAGTGTGCGCACGGCAATCCCCGTCGGCCCTTTAGCACGGTACGGTTTCGCATCGTCGCTCCACGCAGTGCCTGCGATGTCCAGATGCGCCCATGCAACGCCGTCCGCAAATTCTTTCAAGAACGCTGCGGCAGTGATCGTGCCCGCTTTGCGCCCGCCGACGTTTTTAATGTCTGCGATATCGGATTTAATCTGCTTTGTGTATTCCTTATCAAGCGGCAACTGCCAGAATTTTTCGCCGACTTCCCTGCCCGCTTCGATTACTTCGTCGATCAACTTTTGATCTGTGCCGAGGATCGCCGCGTTGACATCGCCGAGCGCGATAGAGACAGCGCCCGTCAGCGTCGCCATGTCCACAATGCGCGTCGCGCCGAGCTTCTTTGCATAGCTGATCGCGTCTGCGAGAATCAAACGCCCTTCGGCATCCGTGTTGATGACCTCAATCGTTTTGCCGGACATCGCGCGCACTACATCGCCCGGCTTCGTCGCCGTTCCCGAAGGCATGTTCTCAACCGACGGAACGACGCCGAGCACAGAAATCGAAGGTTTGAGTTGCGCGATAGCGCGCATCGCGCCGAGCACAGTCGCGCCGCCCGTCATATCATACTTCATCTGCTCCATGTTCTCGCCCGGCTTCAAGGAAATGCCGCCCGTGTCGAACGTCACGCCTTTGCCAACAAATGAAAGTAATCCATCACCTTTTTGCGCGCCCGTGCCTTGCGGTGTGTATTTGAGCACGATCAACTTTGCAGGTTGCTCCGAGCCGCGCGAAACGCTCAGAAGCGATCCCATGCCCTCTCGCTCCATCTGCGCTTCGTCGAGCACGTCAACCTCAAGTCCGAATTCTTTGGCAAAGGCTTCGGCGCGCGCCGCCATGTCCGTCGGCGTCATGTACGCGCCGGGTTCGTTGGCGAGGTCGCGCGTGTAATTCACGGCTTCGCCGATTATTCGTCCTTTTTCTGCGCCACGCTGCAAAGCTTTTTCATCAGCACCTTCAATAAGAATGGCGAGACGGTCAACGGTGCGCTCTTCTTTGTCTGACGTGCGGTATTTATCTGGATCAAAGAGTGACATGATCGCGCCTTCGGCTGCCGCCGCGACAATGCTTTCCGTTTCCCCTTCGGCGCGCGGCACAACGGCGATTGACTTAACGTTTTTGCCGCGCAGAAAACGCACCGCCGCGCCAGCCGTTTGCGAAATCTGCGCGGGCTTGTAATCAACACGTTCACCGACGCCGATAAGAAGCAGACGTTGCGCTTTTAGCTTGCCCGTGCCTCCTGCGGCTAAATGCACGTAAACAATTTCGCCTTCTTTGCCCTTCAATTCACCTGTTTCGATTACAGAGCGAACAAGGCCGCCTGTCGCCGCGTCAAGTTCTTTCAAAAATCCTTCGTCGGCTTTTTCATCTTTGAAAACGGCGACGGCCAGAGCCTGTGCGTCTTCTTCTGCGTAACGTTTTGCGCTTCCCGTAATCTGCATCTCGTTTGTCACCTTTCGTCCCGTTTACTATTTGTTTCGCTCTTTTAGTTGAGCGCGCGTCTCACGATCAATTGTGCGCCGCATCTCCGTTTCTCGCTTATCGTATAACTGTTTGCCGCGCGCAACGCCGATTTCAAATTTAACGCGCCCGTTCTTGGTGTAGATGCGCGTCACAACGAGCGTCATGCCCTTCAACGTCGATTGCTCTTCGAGTTGATTTATTTCCCTGCGATGAAGCAGCAGTTTGCGTTCTCTGAGCGGTTCGTGATTCTCACGATTGCCATGAGAGTACGGCGAAATATGTGCATTGAGCAACCATGCTTCGCCTGCGCGCACAGTGACATACGAATCCTTTAATTGCACGCGTCCTTCAACGACGCTTTTAACTTCCGTTCCGGTGAGCGCGATTCCCGCTTCGTACTTATCCGAAATGTGGTACTCGTGAAATGCCGCGCGATTCGTTGCCAAGACTTTTTCTTCTTTTGTCGCTGCCATAAATCAAACGTCGCTTTCGCCGCTGCCCTCTCGCTGCATGACGATTAAAAGCCGCACGCCGCCGCCATCTGATCTTCGCCGACAGGCGCGCATGATTGCGAGTTTACAACATTGTAAAGCGTCGTGCGCTCCACAGGCCGCAATCCTTCGGCTTCAATGCGCGCGTGCAACTCTGCCGCAGGAATATACGAACCGTGATTCGCGCCCGCCGCACGCGTAATCTTTTCTTCAATTAATGTGCCGCCCAAGTCATCTGCGCCGCAATGAAGCGACCCGATTGCTTCATCAAGCCCGCGCTTGACCCACGCGATGGCCTGTATGTGCGGCAACTCCTTGCGGAAAAGCAGTCGCGAGGCCGCAATTAAATTAAATACTTCGCGTGTCTGCGGGCTAGTGAGGCCGCGCTTAATCGCAATCGGCGCTTTCTCTGCAACAAACGGCAATTGAATAAATTCCGTAAAGCCTTTTGTTCGCCGCTGCACCGCGAGCAAGCGCAAGAGATGTTCGGCGCGCTGCTCCACTGTTTCGATATGCCCGTACATCATTGTCGAAGTCGTGCGAATGCCTGCGCGGTGCGCCGTCTCAACAATCTCGCACCATTCATCGCTCATCACTTTCTCGTTGCACAAACGCCTGCGCACATCGTCAACTAAAATCTCCGCCGCAGTTCCCGGCATAGAGCCTAATCCGGCATCACGCAAGCGTTCAATGATACGCGCGAAAGATTCACCGCTTCGCTCATGTATGTAAGCAATTTCTTCGGGCGAAAACGCGTGAATGTGTAAGAGCGGAAACGCGCGCTTTATCTCGCTTACAAGCGTGTAATAAAATTCGACAGGCGTTCTCGCGTCCAACCCGCCCTGAATCGTCACTTCCGTAATGCCAAGCTGGAGCCTTCGCGCGATATGCTCAAGGCAATCGTCAATCGTCATGCGATACGCATCCGCATCCTGTTCGTTGCGCCGGAAATTGCAAAAGCCGCAGTGCTGCACGCACACGTTCGTAAAGTTCAGATTCAGGTTAACGACGTAAGTGACGCGCCTTCCCCATAAAGATTCTTTCAACTCATCGGCCGCCGCGTACATTTCCAGACACGCCGCTTCGCTTTGTTCCGAGAGCAACGCGGCAACGTCCGCGATGGAAAGCTCTGCGCCCGCGACGCTACGCGCGAGGACTTCTTCACTTTTCGCCTTCATAACTTTATTGCTCAAACTCCCTGCGCAAAGGTCTCGTCATCAATTCACTGGCTGCACCCTGAACGCTTTTGCCTTCGTAAAGCACTTGGTAAATTTCGTTTGTGATAGGCATTTCAATTTGTAAATGCGCGGCCAATGATTTCACTGCGCGCGTCGTTCTCACACCTTCCGCGACTTCGTGCATTCCTTCGAGGATGCACGGCAGCGCACGCCCGCGTCCTAATTCCTGACCGACATAGCGATTGCGCGAGAGATTTCCAGTACATGTCAACACAAGATCGCCCATGCCTGCCAGACCCATCATTGTTTCCACACTCGCACCCTGCGCCAAGGCGAGTCGCGCAATCTCTGCAAGCCCGCGCGTGATGAGCGCTGCCACGCTGTTCGCTCCCATATCTAAACCTGCAACCATTCCGGCGGCGACGGCCATCACGTTCTTCACAGAGCCACAGAGTTCCGTGCCGACAACATCCGTGTTCGTATAGACACGCAAATTTTGAAAACTCAAAATGCTTTGCGCAAGACGGCTATCATCTTTATTAACGCTTGCTGCAACAATTGCTGTCGGCTGTCCTGCGGCAACTTCTTGCGCGAAAGATGGCCCCGACAAACAAACAAAACGCGGCTCGAAATGGTCACCCACGACATCACGCAGAATTTGTGAAATGCGTTTTCCGCTTTCGGTCTCAATGCCTTTTGTCGCGCTGACGAAAAGCATTTCCGATTGCAGAAACGGCATCATCGCTGTGCAGAGTTCGCGTGTAACGTATGACGGCGATGCGAGAATCACAATCTCCGCTTCACGCAAAGCCTCGCTCAAGTCACGCGTCGCCACCACGTTCTGCGGAATGGTAAGCGAAGTAAGATAGCGACTATTAACATGTTTCGCGTTAATCTCGGCGGCAACCTCCGCATTGTGTGACCACAAACAAACGCGGTGTCCGGCGCGCCCCGCAATAACGCCGAGCGCCGTGCCCCAACCTCCCGCGCCGATGATCGCCAAGCGGTTTGCCATTATTCATTCGCTAAGATTAATTTCAACGAAATTTGTTCTCCGTCCCGTGCCAGAGCCGCTTAATATTTTCGCGGTGCATGAAAACGATCAACGCGCCGCACGCCGTTGCAGCTAACGTAAGCGGCGCAAAAGCTATTAATGATGGCGAGAAAGCGTCCGTGAACCAAATGCAAAACGGCAGCGCAACAACAGCGCAGATTGATCCGAGCGAGACATAACTTGTTGCCCAGACGACACAAACAAAAACCAACGCCGCGATTATCACAGCATACGGCGCGAGCAATAGAAAAACACCAAGACCTGTGGCGACTCCTTTGCCCCCGCGAAACCCTAGCCACACGGGAAACACGTGGCCTATGATCGCCGCCAACGCTGCCGCCGCAATCCACCAATCGCTGTTGAAATCAGAGGAGACAAACCATCTCGCAAAGCCGATGGCCGCCGCTCCCTTCAAGGCATCGAGCAGAAGCGTCAGGATGCCCGCCGGTTTGCCCGCGCGTCTTATGACGTTCGTCGCGCCCGTTCCGCCCGAACCCGTTTCGCGCACGTCCGCTTTCTGCGTCAACCATACAATCAAAAATCCGAACGGGATCGAGCCAAGCAAATATGCGGCGATTAAAATATACGCGTGCTTCATCAAATGGTTTCACGCACGACGAAAACTTTCGGTAAAAGGCGCACAAGAATATAACAAGCGGCGAAAAGTAGCGGCAAGCAAACTATGCAAGCTTATTGATCTCAAATTAAACGCCTTCGCAAAAGATCAAGCGCAGCCTGTGAAGCGCGCCAGCGAATGAGGTTTCTATCGCCGGGTAATATTAACTTGCGGTGCTCAACGTGCGCATCGTCTGCGAGCGCAATGTAGACGAGGCCGACGGGCTTTTCTTCCGTGCCGCCGCCCGGCCCCGCAATGCCCGTCACGCTCAAACCGAAATCCGTATCGGCGCGATGTTTTACTCCGTCCGCCATCGCTTCGGCAACCTGCGCGCTCACTGCGCCGTGCTCCTGTATCAATTCTGCGTCAACACCGAGCGAACGGATTTTCGCGTCGTTTGAATAAGTGACGACACCTTCCATAAAATAAACAGACGAGCCGGGAATGCCCGTCAACCGTTCGGAGATTAAACCGCCCGTGCAGCTTTCAGCCACAGCCAACGTGAAGCCTTTGACGGCGAGCCGCAACCCGACGACTTCTTCCATCGTCTCGCCGCGAAACGCAAAAATCGCATCGCCTAGGCGTTCTTCGATTTGCCCTGCGAGGCCGTCTAAAAGCAGTTCCGCGTCCTGTTCTGTTTTGGCTTGTGCGGTTAGCTGAATTTCAATTTCGCTGCGATTGAAAAGAATCGTCGTCTGCGGATTTTTGTACTGCGTGTAGACGGGCGCGATACGCTCATCAACCGCCGATTCGCCCATTCCTACGACGCGAAGAATGCGGCGCGCAACTCTTACGTCACCCGCTTTGACGACGAGTTTCGGCAACACAAAGTTTTCAAACATCGGGCGCATCTCGCGCGGCGGGCCGGGAAGAAGCGCCACCGCGCGTTCGTCATGTTCGATATAAAGTCCCGGCGCGCTTCCGTTCGGATTGTCCAACACCTCTGCGCCTTCGATAATCATCGCCTGCCGAGAATTTATCTCCGGCATAGGGCGTCCCATGCGCCGGAATTTTTCGCGTATGCTCTCTAAAACTTTTTCGTTGAGCATCAATCTACGCGAAAGCGCGCGTGCCGCAATCTTGCGTGTAATGTCGTCTTCGGTTGGCCCTAAACCGCCGGTTGTGATAACGATGCGCGAACGTCTTAAAGCGTCTTTGATCGTTTCCTCAAGCCGCGCGTCGTCGTCGCCGACGATTGTTTTGAGTTTAACTTCAATGCCAATGCTATTCAACTTTTCAGTCAACCAGAGACTGTTGGTGTCCGCGCGGTCAGGCGTTAAAAGCTCCGAACCGATGGCAATGATTTCCGCTGTGAGCATAAAAGAATCGTTTGAGGAATTAGTTATTGAGCGGGCGCGGCGTCGCTTGTGCCGAAAGCCTTTACTTCGCGCACCCACATCACAAAAGGTCTGTTAGTCGGCCCCTGTTGCGCTGGCTGAAAAATTCTGGCGCGGTTAGTTACGATAGGCGCGAAAGAAAATGCTACATGGTCATAATCGTTGCCCGGCTCAAGCGCAGAGACGGTGCGCCATTCACCTTTTTCGTCGAGCGCCTGCAATTCCACATGGCGCGAAGGCGTGAAACGATTGCGGTCATAACCCCAGAAAACGTAGACGGCGGCGAGCTGCACGGGCTGATCGAAATCTAATTCGATCCAATGCGGCGCGGGCGTTTCATCCGAACTCCAGTTGCCTTTGTTGTAACGCATTCTGGCAATTTTACGCACGTCCGTTTCGCCGTCAATCAAAGGCGCGGTGCTGTAACCGTTGTAGCTTGAATCAACGGCGACTTGCGTGGGGCGTAGTTCAGTGAGGGCAGACGCGGGCGCGGGCGTCGGTTGCGGCGCACCAATGTTTTGGCGTGCGGCGGCGTTGTCGCGGCGTTCGAGTGATTCACGGCGCGCGTAAAAGATTGCCGCGCTTGCAATTGCCAGACAAAGAAGCGCGAGGAAGATTTGCCATCCGCGTGCGCGACTTCTTTGCGCGTTAAGAGCTTCGCGGCGCGTCAGCTTGATTGTCGAAGGCGAAGCATTTAGTTCGCTGCCGCACGAAGGACAATGTTTGTCATGCGGGTCAACTTCTGCTCCGCACATCGCGCAGGCGCTTGCACCGATGGGCTGCGTGACGTAACTCTCGCGGTCATTGTGCCCCGTTGTGGTGCTGCTATCAAGCCCGTTCAAGTCTTCCGTCGTGATATTAATTTGCGCTGTTGTTGGCGGCTGCGGCACAGGCCGAACATCATCTGCATCTTTGACTTCACGCCCGCGCGCGATCTGGACAGCACGCAAGAATTCCGAAGCCGAGCGAAATCTTTCATCAGGACTTTTTTCGAGCGCCTTTAAGATCACGGCTTCGAGTTTTGGAGCTATTTCAGGATTGACTTGCGAAGGCGGGCGCGGCGCTCGTTCGATGTGCGCGCGCAGAATGTCTGTGCGCGAAAGCGGATCACTGTCGCTGCTGAAGGGAGTCGCGCAGGTCAGCATCTCATACAGAATAACGCCGAGCGAGTAGATGTCCGAACGTTCGTCAACGGCGTGGCCTTCGGCTTGTTCCGGTGAGACGTATTGCGGCGAACCGTAAGACGCGCCGAAGGTGTCCGTGTTTTCCGAGCCGACGAGTTTGACGATGCCGAAATCCGTCACCTTCGCGCGGTCTTCAGGCGTGACGATAATATTGGCTGGCTTCAGATCACGATGAATTATGCCGCGATGCGCCAGATTATTTTGGTCTTGGTAAATGAAGTTCTGCGCGTAGGCAATTGCTTCCAAAATCTGCTCGAACAAATCAAGCGCGCGCGCCACCGGTAACGGACAGGCTTCACGCGCGAGCAAGTGCGCCAGCGAACGCCCGCGCACATACTCCATAATAATGTAATAAGTTTGCTCTGCGACGATGTAATCGTAAATCTTGACGATGCCCGAATGATCCAGTTGCGATTGAATGAACGCTTCTTTTTCAAAGCGCGGTTTTAGTTCGCGTAGATCACGATTGTCGCGCGCGATGATGGATTTGATGGCGACTTCGCGCGGCAGTTGCAAATGATGGCCGCGATAAACGACGCCCATTCCGCCGCGCCCGATGCGCTCATCAACCTGATAGTTCCCGATGATTGTTGTTTCGGTTGCCAAGCTCTCAACCTTACGCTACGCACAAGAGAAATCTGCAATTTAAGTTGTCCGGCTCTCGGCAATAGTTATAGCAGAAAAAGCGTTGTCCGGCATCGTTCGCGTGAGAGATAAGTTCTCTTCACGTTGAAGGTTCAAGTTGTGAAACGCTAACCCGCCGCCCGACGATACCAAACAAGCTACATCGCAGGACACAAGGTTGATGAAAGGCACGCTGAGGGTGGCAGGGTTGAATGAGTTGTTAGACAGCGCCGCGCCATAAATCTCTCAACCTACGGATTACAGTTTGTTGCTTTCGGCACGTTAGGCTTCGGATTCTTCCAATCCGTGTCCATGCCGTATCCCTCTTCGAGAGGACTCTCTATTTTCACACGGTCATAATTAACAGACATGCAATAACGTAAAGGCTCATGCAATTTATTCTCATTTTGAAAACTCACCCAATTACTACCAATTTGTTGCCCATCATCAAATTCGCCTTCACACCCTATGTGATTCCCCTCAGGTTGACGGGAAAATGATAGCTTTAAGGTTGTGCGAGGCTGTATATCGAAGATAAAGAACATATCTTTTGTGTTAATTTTTAGATACCTGATCGTCTTATCAGTATCATTCGATACTAATAGAGTGTCAGTCTTATCTTGCTCTGGCCTATCTGGATTTCGCCAGAATCTTATGACATTTTCATCAACCCAAGCATATTCTGGATACGCTAGCTCAAAGCTAATGTCCATAGAATCTCCGTAATGAGTAAGCGCATCCTTAATTATGGTTTGACCATGCTTGATAACGTTGTGTCTAACCACAGCATAAATAATGAAGCCGCCTCTACCTTTATTACCCGTCAATTCGACTGTATAAGTTTTGTTCGGAGATGAAGTGGAAAGCCAGACAGTAGGCTTGGAGAACAATTTATAACCTATTATTCCAACCGTTAGAGTGACGACTAATGTGGCGATTAGAGCAATAAATTTGTAAAGCTTTCTCATCCATTCTGCCTTTCAATAACACAAAGCAGCCGAACGCATGTTCGTATCAGCGACGCTCGTCTGCTTTAAGCCGATTTCTTTTCTTCGTAAACGTCGCGTAGGACTTCTGTGATGGAGGGAGGCGGAGGCGTGTTTTGATCGCGTGTGCCGGTGGATGCGTTGAGTGTAGGAGTGTGTTTCGCTGCGTCTGTTGTGAACAATGCCATTGGTTCCGGCACGGCCTTAATGTTTAATCGTTCGCGGCTTTCGGCGAGCATGTTAGCGGCACGATTACGGCGCGCGCGTTCGAGACTGCGTACTGCAGCCATTGTTTGCGGCGCTTCGGCTGGTTCGCGTTCGAGTTTGCGCAGCGTAGTAACGTAGCGGCACAGTTCGGGTGAAGGAGCGAAGCGTTGGCGCTCATCGAAGTCTGGGTTTTCGACGATTTCCGCGAGCTGTTCAATTGCCGCTTGGTGATTGCCGACGCGATGATAAAGCGCGCCGAGCGTGAAGCAGGCGAGCGGCGGCGGATCGATCATCGAATGAACCACACGTTCGCCGCGTGCAATTACTTTTTCGATTTCGTAGCCGTACCAGCGTTTATCTTCGTCGCGCAGAAGTTCGTTCGCTCGCACATAAAATTTGAAAATGCGCGTCGTGTCTTCGTGCTCGGAATGCTGCACGGCACGCCAGATGAAATAAGTAACGATGGCGAAAAAAACGATCACAGCTGGAGGTATGCCCATCACGCCAAGCATCGAGAAAATCACGACGATGGCGAGCAATCTTTGCGCCCCTTCTCTGCCCTTATTGCTCATCAGATTTGAAGCCTGCGAATCTCTGTTTCGTGTGATGTTATTAAAAAGATGCGCGATAAACGAAAGACCATCAATTGCTTTGTTTGATTCGTCTTTTGCGCACCCATCACGTCTTTCTTCCTTGCCAATGTTTCACATCTGCTGCTTACTCAATGCGTTGCCGGATCGCCGTGCCAGCTTCTTCTGTGGAGAGTGTGCCGCCCAGATCGCGCGTCGTTTGCATTTGCGTGATGGCATGGCGCACGGCACGTTCGACGCTCGCGCCAGCCTCTTTTTCACCCAAATATTCTAGCATCATCGCCGTCGTGAGAATAGCGCCGGTCGGATTGGCGACGTTCTTGCCCGCGAGCGGCGGCGCGCTGCCATGCACAGGCTCAAACAAAGAAACTTGTCCCGGATGAATGTTGCCGGAAGCGGCGAGTCCGAGTCCGCCCTGAAGCCCTGCGCCGAGGTCTGTCAAAATGTCGCCGAACAAATTATTAGTAACGATCACATCATATTGCTTTGGATCGAGCAACATGAACATCGCCATCGCATCAACATACTGGTGATTGCTTTCGATTTCAGGGAAGCGCGCGGCCACTTCCTTAAAAACACGCTGCCATAGATCGCCGCCGAAACGTTGCACGTTCGATTTGTCGGCCATCGTCACGCGCTTTCGTTCATGTGAGCGCGCGTACTCGAAAGCCGCGACGATGATTCGCTCGACGCCGCGACGTGTGTTCAGTTCTTCCTGTATCGCAATTTCGTCGAGCGTTCCCTTTTTAAGAAAGCCGCCCGCGCCGCAGTACGCGCCTTCTGTGTTTTCACGAAAGACCACGAAATCAATGTCTTCGATAACGCGATCACGAAGCGGCGTCAAACGGGCGTCGAGCAGTTTCACAGGGCGCAAATTAATGTAAAGGTCAAGTCCGCGCCGCATTCCCAGCAAAATATCTTCGGCGTGTTGATTGGAAGGCACGCGCGGATCACCGAAAGCTCCGGCAAAGATCGCATCAAAATTCTTTGAGAAGTTTTCGAGCGCGTCCGGCGGTAAGCTAACGCCTTCACGTAAAAACTTATCGGCACTCCAATCGAAATGCTGTAATTCGAGTTGGATGCTGTGCTTTTCGCGCACATGTTCGAGCACGCGCACGGCTTCGCGCGTCACTTCCGGGCCGATGCCGTCACCCGCGACGACGGCGATGCGATGCGCGCTCTTCGTCATCACTTTTCCGGCAAAGTGTTTGCGCCACGATCCGGCGGCGAGGTAGCTTCGACGACCATCGCTTCTTCTAAAATTTCGAGCGAGTATTTTGAGTTGGCGGGCACGCAGTAACTATCACCCATGCCCGCTTCAAACGAACGGCCATCGAGCATAATGCGCAAACGTCCGCTCACGACATACGCGACATATTCGTATGGATTAGAATGTTCGGGCGATGTTGTGCCGACTTTTTCGTGAATCCACAAACGCAGCGCCATGCGCTCGCCGTTAACTAACAAATGCTCGCCCTGTTCACCGCGCGGCGCGTGACTTCCGCGCACCATAATCGTCTCAGCATGTTTGTCCGCCATCTCGTTCACCTTTTCTGTTCGTGTAGATTTTTGAATCGTTCGTTTCCGATTAACGAAGCCGAATTTACAATCTTTGCTTGCGAGCTTCGTTTCAGAAGTTACACAAAACATCCACGCGCGAATTTCTTCGACTTTGAATCCAGCGATAAATCTTACGTGCTGTGTTTGCCTGCGAGTCTCGCTTCGATGCGCGGAAGACTCGCGAGCACCACATCGCCGACGATCTTCAGGCTGCGCGGCGATAGTTTGTCGAGCGTGTCTTCTTTCGTGTGCCAATATTGATAAGTGCTCAGTTGAATAATGTCGAGCGATTCAATACCAGCTTTGAGAAATGGTTCGTGGTCGTCGCCGCCGACGCCTTCTGGACGATCCACAAACTGCGCACCGTAACCAATCTCGCGCGCCGTTTGCCAGACCGTATCAACGAGCCAGGGCGTGCTCATCGTGTCGCGCCCGAGTTCGAGATTTTTGTAGCCGATCATGTCCAGCAAAATCATTGCGCGCGTGCGTTTGACTTCGTTTCGGTCAATAAGTTGCGCGACGTAGTGACGGCTGCCGTATGTGTTGTCGGGCGCGTTCGGTTTTCCGCATTGCTCCCAATCAAAACAGAAAGCTTCTTCGCCGTCGAAGAACACGATGCGGTAAGTAAACTTTGGTTCCTGTTTATTCGCGGCCAGCACGCGCGTGATTTCAAGCAGCGCGGCGACGCTTGATGCCGGATCGTTTGCGCCGACGAAGCGAAATTTCTTAACGAGTTTTGTGTCGTAGTGGCTGGTAAGCAGAATAACGTCGCTTGATTCGCCGGGAATCTCCGCAATGATGTTTGCCATGCGGCGTTCGCCGACGGGTGTTGCGGCGCGGAATTCGTCGAGCGATACGTTCAGGCCATAAGACTTCAATTCTCCGACGATGTAATCACGCGTGCGCGCTAGTTCAGTTGATCCGGCTGGCCCAGTCCCCATTGCGATTTGTTTGCGCGCGTGCGCCATCGCTCGCTCGCCGTCAAATGCGCTGCCGCTTGCAGTCGCAGGCGTATCGTTCGGAGCAGCGGCGGGCGCGGCATTCGTCGCGGCGACGGTTTCGGTGCTTGTGGCATTGCTGTTGTGCTGCGCGGAATCGCCCGGACAACTGATTAATCCGAATGGCGCAGCAAACAAAAGCGCGCATGAAACAAAGCGCGCGCGGACGGTGGATTGTGTGAGTAAGCGTTTGAGCATTGGTGATGGATTTTTGTTTCAGCGTGACAAACGAGCGCCCTCAGCTTTTGTTATTCGCGCTTGTCGGAGAATGTTTGTGTCCGGCGCGGCGGTGTTCGGCGGGACGGTGCGCTTCACGTTCACGTGCGCTCAAATTTCGTCCGAAGCCTGCCATTAAGTCCATCACTTTTTCGCCGATGGTGGAGGGCAGACTCGTCAGCGCGCCGAGAGTTTGAAACAGTGTAACGGCTTCGAGTTCGACGAGCGTGGCGATTTTCTTTTCAAGCGGCAGTTCCTTGAACTCTTTGCGAAATTCCTTGACGGTTTCTTCCGTCGTTTCCTCACGCTCGGCGACGGGCACAGGCCGCAACACAAGTTCGCCCGCGCGTTCGACTTTTGTCTGGCAGGCAAGACGTTCGCCAATCGCACGGCGTTCGGCGCTCAGATGTTCGCGCTCGGCTTGCGTGAGGGGCGAAAGAAGCGATGCTCCTTCGACGACGACGACGGCGCACGTATCGCACGTTCCGCGTCCTTCGCACTCGGCTGGCAAACGCACGCCGAGACGTTTCGCGGCGTCCCACAAATAACTGCCTTCGGCAATCACGCCGTTGCGTCCATCGGGTTCAAATTTAATATCAACGCTCATATTTACCTCGCACGCAATAAAGCGGCTTCGTGATTTTATTCAACCTGTTATTTGTGAACGTGCTTGGCAACGAGCCGTATTTGCGACGCGGCGTATGGCTCGGACTTTTTGTGAATCTGCGCGTGTTCGCGGCACGCTTCGCATAAGCCTTCGATGCGCAGGGAATGCTGTGTCGGCGTGAACTTGTATTTGGCGGCGAGAGTTTCCCGCAGAACTTCAAATTCGGCGGAGAAGAATTCGATATTCGTGCCGCACTCTATGCAAACCATATGGTCGTGATATTGGTGTTTGTAGCTGTGTTCATAGCGCGTGCGCCCGTCGCCCAAGCGAACTTCACGCGCGAGTCCAGCTTCGGTCAAAAGCTTGAGCGTGCGGTAAACGGTCGTTTGCCCGATGGCAGGGTCTTCGCTCTGCACAAGGCGATACAAATCCTCGCTCGACATGTGCTTTTCGGTGCGCAGAAAAACGTCAAGGATCAAATCGCGTTGCGCCGTGCGTTTCAGGCCTGCGCGCTGAATGTGCTCGTGAAATACTTCCTGCTCTTCAGTCATAGACACTGTGGTTTTAGTGTTCATAAACTTCGTTGCCCGCGCTTGGTTCGGCAAAGTAATTTCATCTTAACACTACGACGGGCAGACTGTGAAGAAGTTGGACGATAAGCGCCGCTCGTGGTATCTTTCGCAACATGCCGGGGTGGTGAAATTGGTATACACGACGGACTTAAAATCCGTTGGCTGCGAGGCCGTGCGGGTTCGAGTCCCGCCCTCGGCACCAAAACAAATTGCCCGCAAGTTTAATCGAAATCCGTGTTATATCGGCTTGATTAAACTTGCGGGTTTTCTGTTATGTCAGAGCATTTACTTCTGAAAAAAGGCGATGAGTTGCTCGACGACGTAGTGAATCTCGCCTGTCGTCAATTCAGGAAAGATCGGCAGCGCAATTGTTTCCGACGCGGCGGCTTCGGCCAACGGAAAGTCTCCCGGCGCGTGGCCGAGTGAAGCGAAACATTCCTGCAAGTGCAACGGCACAGGATAGTAAATTTCCGTCGAGATATTTTTGCTGTTCAGGAAATTTCGCAATTCATCGCGCTGGCCTGCGCGCCGCACACGAATTACATACTGGTTATAAATATGTTTCGATTGACAGGCGACTGGCAAAAGCAACGGCGCGTCCGCGTTGGTTGTTGTAGAAGCTTGATGCGTTGTGCAGTGGGCGGCGCAAACATCGGCGTCCGTGTTTGGAGTGGCAATGCCGGACTCCATCAAAAGCTGTGTGTAGAGCGCCGCGTTGCTTTGTCTTTTCGCGGTATAGTTATCCAAATGCGGAAGTTTGACGCGAAGCAGCGCGGCTTGCAGCGCGTCTATGCGAAAGTTTGCGCCGACGTGTTGGTGATAATATTTCGGCTCCGCGCCGTGGTTGCGCAACTTTGCAGCTTTGTGCGCTAACTCGTCGTCTTCGGTAGTGAGTAGTCCGGCATCTCCGAAAGCGCCTAGATTCTTCGACGGGAAAAAAGAAAAACAGCCGAACGTCCCCATCGTTCCCGCGCACAGATTCTTGTATTCAGCGCCGATGGCCTGTGCTGCATCTTCAATGACGGGAATGCCATAGTTCCGGCTGATCTCCATAATCTCATTCATCTCCGCGCACTGTCCGTATAGATGCACGGGCATAATAGCCTTCGTTTTCGTCGTCACTTGGCGCGCGATTTGCGCCGGATCGAGGTTATAACAATTTGGATTGATGTCTACGAAAACGGGCTTCGCGCCGACGCGCCAGATTGAACCGGCGGTGGCGAAGAAAGTAAAAGTCGGACAAATAACTTCGTCGCCCGCGCCGATTCCGAGCGCCATCAGCGCAAGCAGCAGCGCGTCCGTGCCAGACGAAACACCGATGGCGTGTTTTGTTCCAATGTATTCAGCGCACTCATTCTCAAACGCCAAGACCTCCGGCCCCATAATGTAATGACCGCTCACGAGCACGCGCTCAAAGGCACGGCGAAACTCGTCCATCAATTGTTCGTCATATCTTTTGAGGTCAAGCAGTGGAACATTCATCTCAGTAACTTCAGTCGTCAACGTCTCATCTCCGTTTCGTAACAGCGTGCTGCCGTCTTTATTAACACTTCATACTCAAGACAATTAATATACCAAATTAGACAGCAATTTCCTGTGTGTATATACTTCGGCTGCGACACTTCAATTATTCGGAACTTGCGAAAACAAAATTTATGATAAAACGTCTTGCGCTATTAACACTGCTCATCATCGCCATATCAATAATCGCTTGCGCTCAATCACTAAACAACAACTTTGACGCGCGCCGTATTGCGATTAAGAGCAACGGCACGGCGCTGTCTGACGACGCGCCGCAAGCAATAGATGCGTTGATTGAGCGAGAATTAACTTCGCTGATTGCTACTTACAAAACGCTGCACGCGCAACCGGAACTCTCCTATCACGAAGAAAAAACTTCCGCTTTCGTCGCACAACAGTTGCGCGCTTTAGGTTTCAACGTCATCGAACACGTAGGCAAATACGCGCGCACTGATCTCATTGGTTATGGTGTTGTCGGAGTGTTGAAGAACGGCGCGGGGCCAACTGTTCTCGTTCGCACGGACATAGACGCCTTGCCCGTCGCGGAAGAAACAGGTTTGCCTTACGCGAGCCGCGTTAAAACAAAGAACGCGGGCGGCGAAGAAGTGAGCGTGATGCACGCCTGCGGCCACGACGTGCACATCACATCATTTCTCGGCACGGCAAAAATTTTACTTCAACTCAAAGACAAGTGGCGCGGAACATTGGTGCTCGTCGGGCAGCCCGCCGAAGAAACAGGTCTCGGCGCGAAAGCGATGCTGAACGACGAACTTTATAAGCGCATCGGAAAACCGGATTACGCGCTGGCGCTTCACGACAACGCGACGCTCGCGACAGGCAAGATCGGTTACACGCCCGGTTACGCGCTGGCGAGCGCCGATTCCGTCAACGTCACGATACGCGGCATCGGTGGACACGGCGCATCCCCGCAAACTACGAAAGACCCGATTGTCGTCGCCGCGCAATTCGTGATGGCACTGCAAACAATCGTCAGCCGCGAAGACTCGCCGCTTGATCCGGCGGTTGTCACCGTCGGCTCGATTCACGGCGGCACAAAACACAACATCATCCCGAATGAAGTCAAACTTCAATTGACCGTCCGAACATACAAGGAAGAAGTACGCGCACGCATTCTCGCGTCCATTGAACGCATCGCCAAAAATCTCGCGCTCGCGGCAGGCATTCCGCCCGAACTCGCCCCCATCGTCGAGTTAGACACGTTACCGCTTGAATCAACTTACAACAATCCCGAACTGACCTTGCGGCTTGCAAAGGCTTGGGAACAGGCGCTCGGTGCGGACAATGTCGCGCAGATTCAACCCGCGATGGTCAGCGAAGACTTCGGCGCGTTTGGTTTGGAAGGCCACCGGATTCCGGCGACGATTTTCTGGGTCGGCGCAGTTGATCCGGCGAAGATCGAGCAGAACCGTCAAACCAACACGCCGCTGCCTTCGCTGCATTCAAGTAAGTTCGCGCCCGTGCCGGAACCAACCATCCGCACGGCGATCAAAGCGATGACGACGGCGGTGCTGGAACTAATGAAACCATAAACGGCGCAACTGATTCCCCGATCATTCAATTCTCACGCTTCAACACGGAAAGATCAGTCAGGCTGACGTTTAGCGGCTGTGGGTTGACGCACACTTTCGCACGCTCACACTATATCGTGCACGCCCGTCGCACCTCGCGCACATGCCGGATAACGCTGCCAATTACCTTGCCGAAACACCGCTGGATTCATTAACAAACTCGATTTCTTTTAACGCTTGTGTGCGAAGAGGAAGCGCATAAGCCGTGGCATATCGTTTGCTACTTCGATTAAACGTAACGCCGCTTGCATTAATACTTAAACCGCGTCGTTCGTAAGTTGTAGTCGTTAAATTTTATGAGATCGGCAGCCCGCGCGGTTGTCGGTGCGAAGGAAAGCTCGCCTGCGAAGGGGAGAGCGCGGGCGGGCTTTCCATTAACTTTTCCATTAACTATTGAATTAAAGAGTTTGCGAGATCGGCCGCTTCTGTAATTCATTGAGCGACCGCTGCCGGAGACCCGCTACGAAGGGGAGAGCGTAGCGGGTCTTTTGCTGTCCGTAAGAAACAAAGACGCAAGCAGCCACGACAAATTTCTCGGCTGTAAATTAACGCGCGGAAATGAGCGGGCAAAACTCTCGCATTTTAACGAGTGCTGGTAAAAACGGATTCCTTCGATTCAAGGCGGCGGTAAAGCACGCGCCCTGCGACGATGGTGGCGACAACCGCGCCGTGAAATGTCCATCCGTCGAACGGCGTATTGCGGCTCTTTGATTTCGATTGCGCGGCATCAAATTTCCAGCGCAAATCTGGATCAAGAATCGTCACATCGCCCCAAGCACCTTGACGCAGCGTGCCGCGATCCCGTAAATCGAAAATCCGCGCCGGATTAACCGCGCATAATTCTATTAATCGCTTTAGATCAATCACGCCGTTATGCACAAGCCGATCAAGCGCTAATCCGATTGCTGTTTCCAATCCAGTAATGCCAAAGGGCGCGTGATCGTATTCCAGATTTTTTTCGTCAGCGTGATGCGGCGCGTGGTCAGTCGCGATGGCGTCAATCGTGCCGTCACGCAAACCTTCCTTAATCGCTTCGAGGTGATCTTCGCTGCGCAACGGCGGATTCATCTTAGTATTCGTGTCGTATCCTTCGACCGCCGCATCCGTAAGCGTCCAGTGATGCGGTGTGACTTCGCACGTGACGCTGATTCCTTCTTCTTTCGCACGCCGCACGGCTGCAAGCGCGCCCCTTGTCGAAATGTGAGCCAGATGCACGCGTGTTTTGGTCAATTTCGCCAGCGCGCAATCACGCACAGCATCCAACTCTTCCGCTGCCGCAGGGATTCCGTTCAAGCCGAGCATCAGTGACCAATGGCCTTCGTGCATCGCGCCGCTTGCTGCGAGCGATTTATCTTCGCAGTGATCCACAATCGTCAGATCAAATCCGCGCGCATATTCCATCGCACGCCGCATCACAACGGCAGAAGGCACAGGCCGTCCGTCGTCCGTCACGGCGACAATGCCTGCGCGTCGCATCTCGCCCATCTCCGCGAGTTCCGTACCTTCAGAATTTTTCGTAATCGCGCCGACCGGAAAAACGTTTGCGAGTCCGGCACGTTCCGCTTGCTCAATAATGAAACGTGTGACCGCCGGATTGTCGTTGACGGGGTCTGTGTTCGGCATCGCGCAGATGCTCGTGAAGCCGCCCGCGAGAGCAGCAGCCGCGCCCGTCTCGATTGTTTCTTTGTATTCCTGTCCGGGTTCGCGCAAATGCGTGTGCATGTCTATGAAGCCGGGCGCGACGACCAGACCTGTCGCGTCGAAAACTTCCGCTTCTTCCGGCACAGCGTCAGCGCAATCAGGCAATCCAACGATGCGCCCATCTTCGATCAGCAGATTTTTACCTGCGTTGATGCCCTGCGTCGGATCAATCACATAACCGTTTGCAATCAGCAGTTTCATGCTCCGCTATGAACCTCTTTCTCTGAATCTTTCTTCGCGGAAACAGTCGTCGCGCTGCCATCAATCGCGGCGAGATGTGTTCCGCCGGTGAGCAAATAAAGCACCGCCATGCGCACGGCGAGTCCGTTGGCGACTTGATCGAGAATCAACGAGGAAGCACCGTCGGCGAGTTCCGAACTAATCTCTACGCCGCGATTGATCGGCCCAGGGTGCATCACAATCGCATCTGGCGCGGCGCGCTTCAAGTGTTCAAGACGCAATCCGTAATGCACAGCGTACTCACGCAACGAAGGAAGAAACGCATTTGTTTGCCGTTCGCGTTGCACGCGCAGAATCATCAGTACGTCTGCATTCTCAACTGCCGCGTCAATGCTTTTCTCAACACGCAGATTCTCTTTCACCAATGAGCCGAAAGCTTCGGGCAGCATTGTGCCCGGCCCTGCCAGCGCTACGTGCGCGCCGAGTTTTGTTAAGAGATGAATGTTCGAGCGTGCGACGCGTGAATGAAGCACATCGCCGATGATTGCGACTTTGAGATCGGCGATGCGGCCTTTGCGTTCGCGGATCGTCAAAGCATCGAGTAGCGCCTGCGTCGGATGTTCGTGCGCGCCGTCGCCTGCGTTGATGACGCCTGCGCGAACCGTGCGCGCGAGTTGATGCGCGGCCCCGGCGGAAGAGTGGCGTATCACGATCAAATCGGGCGACATCGCTTCGAGGCTGCGCGCTGTGTCGAGTAAAGTTTCGCCTTTCGTAACGCTTGAGGTCTGGGCGGAAACGTTGATGGTATCGGCGGAAAGTCGTTTAGCGGCGATCTCGAAAGAAGTACGCGTGCGCGTCGAAGGCTCGAAGAAAAGATTGATGACTGTGCGCCCGCGCAAGGTCGGAACTTTTTTGATTTCACGGCGCGAGATGTCGCGGAAAGATTCCGCAGTATCGAGTATATGCGTAATCTCTTCGCAGGAGAGTTCGCGCGTGCCGAGCAAATCCTTGCGCGTAAAAGATGTTTTAGGCAATTCGCTCATTAATCAATTTAGCCACAGAGTCAAGCAGTTTTCAGTTTAGAGTTTTCAGTCTTCAGTTTAGAAGTTGCAGCACAGAGCTAACGCCTTAGTTACTAAAAACTGCTAACCGAAAACTGAAAACTGTTTCTTCATCTCTGTGCCTCTCCGGTCTCTGTGGCTAATCTTCCGGTTTTGTTCACATAAAAAAAAGCGGCCTCGCGTTGAGGCCGCTTATCAAGAATTTTCTGCCGCCGGTCGTTCGACGATGGCGACGCCTTCTTCGTCATCAAATTCCGTGAGCATCACTTTGATGATTTCACTTTTTTTCGTTGGCACGATTTTGCCTATGTAATCTGCTTGAATCGGCAGTTCGCGATGCTCTTTGCCGCGATCAACGAGGACGGCGAGTTGCACGCGGCGTGGGCGTCCGAAGTCAATTAATTGATCGAGCGCGGCGCGAATCGTGCGCCCAGTGTAAAGCACGTCGTCAATCAAAACGATGTTGCGATTTTCGATGTCGCCGGGAAGTTCCGTGCGATTGATAATCGGATTTGCGCCGACGGTTGAAAGATCGTCACGATAAAGCGTGATGTCGAGGATGCCGACGGGTGGTTGCTCGCCTTCCAGATCAGCGATGCGTTCGGCCATGCGCCGGGCAAGCGGAACGCCGCGTCTCTGAATGCCGACAAGATAAAGATCACCGACGCCGTGATTCTCTTCGACAATTTCTGATGCCAATCGCGCGAGCGCGCGATTGATGCGCGCGCCGTCCATGATCCGTGCTTTTTCGACGAATTCCATTGTTCAGGGATACTAACACAGAGCCGCGCGCGGAAGAAAGTTTTGATTCTTTGAGAGATAAACATAAGCCAAACGTAACTGCGCGCGAACCCTTTCACGCGCCACTCTGTAACTTTTTTTCTCGCAAATTACGTTGTTCCGTAATCAAGCCTTCTTTGACACTCTTTCCGATGCTCTGTTAGTCTCACGACGACAAATGCTTGCGCAAGCGTTTCCGATTAAGCGCATTCAAGCTGACTTTCACAACCCGAATTCTTTTGCATCAAAGATAGATGCTTTACCGCAATTTCCTGCGCCCGCTACTTTTTCGTTTGCCGCCCGAATCGGCGCATGAACTCGCGCTTCATACTCTTTCGCTTGCGCTCGGCACAAACTTGACGCGTGACATGGCGGCAAAGCGTTTCAGCAGCCAAACGCAGTTCGGCGAGTTGCGTAGGTTCGGGCTATCGTTTGCCAACCCAATCGGACTCGCCGCCGGGTTCGACAAAAACGGGCGTGCGGCGAGAGAGTTTGCCGCGTTCGGTTTCGGCTTTGTCGAAGTCGGAACTGTTACACACAAAGCGCAGCCGGGCAATCCGCGCCCACGTCTTTTTCGTCTGCCGCGAGACAAAGCGTTGATTAACCGCGCGGGCTTCAATAACGACGGCGCATCGGCAATCGCTCAACAACTCGCGCGCAAACGCCCTGCTTCCTGTGTGCTTGGCGTAAACATCGGCAAGAGCCGCGCGGTCGCTGTCGAAGATGCGATTCATGATTATCTGGCAAGCTTTGAGTTACTACGTGAGCACGCCGATTACATCGCCGTTAACGTTAGTTCGCCAAACACTCCGCACCTGCGCGAACTGCAAGAGGCTGACGCTTTAAGAGCACTGCTCGACGCATTGCAAAAACGAAACACCGAAGGAGAGGGTAACGTGTTTGACAATCACGCACGACGCAAACGTGTGCCGCTCTTGGTCAAGCTCGCGCCCGATTTAACTTGGCGTGAACTCGAAGCGATTGCCCGCGTCGCAGAAGAAGTTAAGATAGACGGCATCATTGCGACGAACACGACGATGAGCCGCGAGGATTTGCGCACAAACGCGCGTGATATTGAAGCCTTCGGCGCGGGCGGCTTGAGCGGCGCACCGCTTCGCGCGCGTTCGACTGAAATGATCGCGGCGCTGTATCAATTGACGCGCGGCAAAATTCCAATCATCGGCGTCGGCGGAATCTTCACGGCGGCGGACGCGTGGGAGAAAATTTGCGCCGGAGCGAGCCTCGTGCAACTTTACACTGGACTCGTTTACGAAGGCATCGGCATCGTGCGTCGTATCAATGATGAATTAGGCGAAATTATGGCGCGCGAGAATGTGCGCCTCCTCGACGAAGTAATCGGCAGCCGCGCCGCAGAACATGTTGCCGCTTAAAAGTGCAACGTGCGATAAACATATAGACGCAACTTTCAAGATAAAACGCTTGAACAACCAATCTGCACAAAACAAATTGATTGTCGCGCTTGACGTTCCTACGGTGGATGAAGCACGCGCATCTTTCCGTGCATTGCGTGAAGTGGTTGGCATGTTCAAAATCGGGTCGCAACTTTTCACCGCCGCCGGGCCTGATTTTGTGCGCGAGATTGTGAAGACGGGCGAGCGAGTTTTCCTCGACCTAAAATTTCATGACATTCCGAACACGGTCGCCGCCGCGTGCGTTGAGGCAACACGGCTCGGCGTGTCTATGCTCAACGTACACGCTTCGGGCGGCGGAGAAATGATGCGCCGTGCCGTCGAAGCCGTCGCGGAAATTTCAGACAAAGAAAACTTACAGCATCCCACGCTGCTTGCCGTCACAGTGTTGACCAGCATGGATCAGGAGGCCATTGCGGAAACAGGCGTCGCATCAAATATCGAATCGCAGGTCACAGCGCTCGCCAACTTAGCCTATCAAAGCGACATGAACGGCGTTGTTGCCTCGCCACACGAAGTGCGTTTCATACGCAGGCAATTTCCGGCGCGCGAGTTTGTGATTGTGACGCCGGGTGTGCGTCCCCGTCATGCTTCGAGCGACGATCAACGCCGCGTGATGACGCCAGCGGAAGCGATCCGCGCCGGAGCCGATTACTTGGTCGTCGGACGCGCAATCCTCAACGCGAAAGAGCCTCTGCGCGCCGCACAAGATATAATCGCAGAGATGCAGCAGGCTTTTGCTGATTACAATAACAACGCTATCCATTAAAATTTCTCGCGCTTTCGACAAATACAGGAACCGCTTTGCTGCGTCAGCGTGTAATATCAATGCGCATTGTCTTGATTGATGCGCGAACGAAACTTTATCTTCACAACAAAAAGGAACAAGCATTTGAAACGTTTGCTGGTTATCATCATCGCGGCTTTCAGTCTCATCACGTTGCAGCACGCGTCTCCAGTTGCCGCGCAAAACAAAGGCGGCAGCAATGTGGGCGCAGCCTTTAGCTTCAGCGCGGCACCGTATCGCGTCGGCGAGCGGATCACTTACAACGTGTCGTTCTCGAATTTTATCAGCGCCGCCCACGTCGAGATACAAGTCGTCGCGCGTGGGCAGTTTTTTAACCGCGACGCAATCCAACTCCGCGCGCATGTCGAGACGACGGAAGTGGTCGGCATCGCACTGTTCTCGCTCAATAATGATTACATCACTTATGTTGATCCGAACACAGGGCTGCCGTTTCGCACGCAGCAAATCAAGTTGGACGCAACGCGCGTAGGCATCTCGGCAGACAACTATAATCTGCCCGCAGGCGCAACGGCGATTCCAGCGCAGGCTGGCACAGAAGCGTTTCCCAGCACCTATGATTTTCTCTCCGGCTTGTATCGCCTGCGCGCTTTGCCTCTCACGCAGAAAGCTGTTTATCCCATCAGCGTGCAGCAGGGCGAGCAAAGCTACAACGCTGAATTACGCGTCACGGGTACTGAATTCATTAAAACAAACGTCGGATCATTCAATACCGTTGTGACGCAATTGCGTGTGCCGCGCGACGCCGCAGCCAATAACTATCGCGTACAGATTTACTTCAGCGACGATGAACGCCATGTGCCTGTGTTGATTACCGCGCAACATCCGGCGGGCGAAATTCGCGTCGAACTCGCCAGTTCCGAACTACCGCCCGCGCCGCCCAACGCTCCGATTGCGCCGAACGTCGTGCCCGGCAACAACATTGCGCAGTCACCGCCTGTCAGCGCGCCGCCCGGCAATAACGTCGCGCCCGATCAAACCACTGCGGTACCGCAAGCATCAAGCGCCCTCGCCGCAAACTCTTCATCGAACGCATTACCGCCGGGACTTCCCTTCGAGATCGGCGAGCAACTTAACTACAACGTTTTTCTGGGCAGCACTGCAACGCCGTTCGGCACGGCTTCGTTTCAGGTACGCGCGCGCCAGAAATATTTTAATCGCGACGGCGTATTGCTCACGGTGCAAGCGGGCACGACAGCCGCCGCGCAACGCATCTTTTTCGCCAACGACCAAATCAATTCCTACGTTGATGCGACAACCCTGTTGCCTTTTCGTACGCAACTCGCCCTGCGCGAAGGCCGTCGCAGCGTCAATGACACGATTACCTTCGATCAAGATCGCGGCAATGCTTTGACAGACAAGGGAGCGCGCATTGATATTCCCGTCGGCACGCACGATATTCTCTCTGTGCTCTACGCACTGCGTTCCTTTGATCTGACACCGCCGAAACGCAACGCCGTTTCTTTCATCGTCAACAATCGCCCGCGCACTTTTTTCGTGACAGCACTGCGTCGTGAAAAAATTCAACTCAACAATCGCGCCATCGAAGCCGTGCAACTTTCGCTCACGACGGATGATCCGCAGGGCGACAAATTCGCTTTGCGCCTGTGGGTCAGCACGGATCGTCGCCGCCTGCCGCTACGCGCCACAGCCCTCACCGAACTCGGCCCCGTGCGCGCCGATTTAGCAATCATTCCGGTCACACGGCAATAACAGGAAAAGAGCTATGGATATACGCTCGTTAACCCGCTTGGCTTGAACGAATACGATCAACTATCGAATGACAAAAGTTTACTGATGTCGCTCACCGATGAATATTTTTGATATTGCCTTCCTTGTTATTCCGGTAGCTGCACTCGTAGCGAAAGAGTCCGGTAAGCTGAAGCTTTCGATGTGGTCTATTTTTATCATTTACATCGCCGTCGGCTGGCTACTTGTTTATCTTGGCGTAGAGCGGTATTTTGCATCGCTTGATGAACTTATTCGCAGCACCCCGAATCCGTCTGAAAAACTCTTGAATGAGCGGCAAAATGATGCAAAAGAGGTTTTCGCTCTTTTCTTTGGTTGGATATACGCGGCAGTTTATTTCTTAATTTGCCTTGTTGGTGTTTATGTGGCGCGTGCTTTTAGAAAACGGAATTGAAAGACTGCAAGTCAGGTGCTGGCGAATAAGTTCCTTACAGTTGATGGCTCAATTTCGTGCCGCTCAAATGTCTTTAGTTATCTTAGCTCGACTTTATCCATTTTGGAAACAGGGGACGTAAATAAAAGACTTAGCGTCCCAATTATTCGCCAGACTTTTTGAATCTCGGTCAAAAAGAGGACATTCAAAAAGTCTGACGTTGAAAACAAAAGACTTATACCGCCATCATTTTGCTGCTCTAAAAATGGATAAAGTCGAGCTTAGAAGCCGTTTGAAAACTCCCGATGCCGCGAAGCGGCAACCCGAAGGTAGCCAGACGTGCAACGTCTGGCAAACGATGCGTTAATGTATCGCGCATTGAAGATGCGCCACCTCGCTTGGCGCATCTTCAATGCG
>JAABUR0100000386.1_pt1 | contig 97519 bp, 85 predicted proteins | sample 5560091 | NCBI WGS metagenome assembly JAABUR01 (sample SAMN10711879, study PRJNA513375) | rock metagenome | isolation source: Antarctica rocks | place: Antarctica: Victoria Land, University Valley sud | reverse complement strand
CCGTCGGCATGTACCAGCGCCGTGTCGCCGGCGTGCGCGCTCGTCGGGTGCAGCGCGCGCACGACGGTCGCCTGGACGAACGGGATGCGCGCCTGCTCGAGCTCGCTCACGCGGGCGGCGAGGGGGGCGCCATCAACTCTCCCCCATCAGCTGTTCCCCATCAGCCGGCCCGCATCAGATCGGCGGCCGCGGACGGCCCTGCATGGCCTCCCACACTCGCGCCGGGGTGCACGGCATGTCCATGTGGACGAGCCCGAAGGGCGCGAGCGCATCGACAACGGCGTTGACCACCGCCGGCGGCGAGCCGACCGTCGCCGACTCCCCGATGCCCTTCGCCCCGATGGGGTGGTGTGGTGACGGCGTCACCGTGAAGGCGAGCTCCCAGTCGGGAACCTCCATGGCCGTCGGGATCAGGTAGTCCATGAACGACCCGCCGAGGCAGTTGCCCTCCTCGTCGAAGTCGATCAGCTCCATCAGTGCCATCCCCACGCCGTCGGTGAGGCCGCCGTGGATCTGACCCTCGATGATCATGGGGTTGATCCGGGTGCCGCAGTCGTCAACGGCGATGAACCGGCGCACCTTGACGTGCCCCGTGCCGGGGTCGACGTCGACGACGCAGATGTAGGCACCGAACGGAAAGGTGAGGTTCGGCGGGTCGTAGGTGACCTCGGCGTCGAGGTTGCCGTCGACACCGTCGGGCAGCGCGATCGTCCCGTGCACCGCGAGCGCGATCTCCTGAATGGTCTTGCCCTGCTCCGGGTCGCCCTTGACGAACCAGCGACCCTTCTCCCACTCCAGGTCCTCAGGGCGCACCTCCAGCATGGCTGCGGCGACGAGCCGGGCCTTGTCGCGCACCTTCCGGGTGGCCATCACGACGGCCGCGCCGCTGACCGGCGTCGAGCGGCTGCCGTACGTGCCCAGGCCGAACGGGGTGTTGTCGGTGTCGCCGTGGACGACGTCGATGTCCTCCGGCGGGATGCCGATCTCCTCGGCGACGATCTGCGCAAACGTCGTCTCGTGGCCCTGGCCCTGGCTCTGCACCGACAGCCGGACGACCGCCTTGCCGGTGGGGTGGATGCGCAGCTCGGCGCCGTCGGCCATGCCGAGCCCGACGATGTCCATGTGCTTGCGGGGTCCGGCGCCGACGGTCTCGGTGAAGAACGACAGGCCGATGCCCATCAGCTCACCGCGCGCCCGCTTCTCGGCCTGCTCGCGCCGCAGCTCGTCGTAGCCCGCGGTCTGCATCGCGAGGCGCATCGTCGGCTCGTAGTCGCCCGAGTCGTACTCCCAGCCCGTCTTGTTGGGGTAGGGGAATTGCTCGGGCCGGATGAAGTTGGCAAGGCGCAGCTCGGCCGGGTCCATCTGCAGCTTCTGGGCGAGGATGTCGACCATCCGCTCGATCAGGTACACCGCCTCGGTGACCCGGAACGAGCAGGCGTAGGCGACACCGCCTGGCGCCTTGTTGGTGTAGACGCCGGTGACTTTGCAGTGCGCGGCCTCGAGGTCGTAGCTGCCGGTAAACATGTGGAAGAAGCCGGCCGGGTACTTCGTCGGCTGGGCCGTGGCGTTGAAGGCGCCGTGGTCGGCGATGACCTCGGTGCGCACGGCGAGGATCTTGCCCTCGGTGCTTGCAGCGACGTCACACTTCATGACGTAGTCGCGGGCGAACGAGGTCGACATCAGGTTCTCGGAGCGGTCCTCGACCCATTTCACCGGGCGCCCGGTCACGATCGAGCCCACGACCGCGAGGATGTACCCCGGGTAGATGCCGACCTTGTTGCCGAAGCCGCCGCCGATGTCAGGCGAGATGACCCGGATCTTGTGCTCGGGGATGCCCGCGACCAGAGCGAACAGCGTGCGGTGGGCGTGCGGTGCCTGCGTCGTCTCGTACAGCGTCAGCTTGCCGTCGACCGGGTCCATGTCGGCGACGGCCCCGCACGTCTCCATCGGCGCCGGGTGCACGCGCGGGTAGACGACCTCCTGCGACACGACCACGTCGGCCCGGGCGAACACGGCGTCGGTCGCTGCCTTGTCACCGGCCTCCCAGTCGAAGATGTGGTTGTCGGTGCGGCCCTCGAGCTCGTCGCGGACCACGGCGGCGCCCGGGTCGAGCGCGGTGCGCACGTCGATCACCGGGGGCAGCTGCTCGTACTCGACGTCGATGAGCTCGAGCGCGTCACGCGCGGCGTAACGGTCCTCGGCGACGACGAACGCGACCTCCTGGCCCTGGAAGCGCACCTTGTCGGTGGCGAGCACGGCCTGCACGTCGGCCGACAGCGTCGGCGCCCAGGCCAGGTTGAGCGGCACGAGGTCTTGGCCGGTGATGACCGCGACCACCTTCGGGTGCGCGAGCGCCTCGGTCGTGTCGATCGAGGTGATGCGGGCATGCGCCACCGGGGAGCGCAGGATCGCGCTGTGCAGCATCCCGGGCAGCACGATGTCGTCGAGGTAGTTGCCCTTGCCGCGGATGAACCGCGGGTCCTCCTTGCGCTGCAGCCGGCCAAAGCCGATGGGGCGCTCGGCGTCGCCGGCCCCGGGGTTGTTCGTCCGCTCCGGGGCGGCTGACGTCTGGTCAGCCGCCGGAACCTGCTCGACAGTCGTCATGCGTTGACCTCCGCAGCGGGGTGCTCGGCGGCCCAGCGGACCGACCGCACGATGGTGGCGTAGCCGGTGCAGCGGCAGATCTGGCCGGAGATGGCCTCCCGGATCTCCGTGTCGTCCGGCTGCGGGTTCTTGTCGAGCAGGGCGCGTGCGGTGAGCATCATCCCGGGAGTGCAGAAGCCGCACTGCAGACCGTGCTCCTCCATGAAGCCCTGCTGCACCGGGTCGAGCGTGCTGCCATTGGCCAGGCCCTCGACGGTACGGATGTCGTGGCCACCCGCCATCGCCGCGAGCACGGTGCAGGACTTCACCGGCTCGCCGTCCATCAGCACGACGCAGGTGCCGCAATTGCTGGTGTCACAGCCCCAGTGCGTGCCGGTCAGCCCCAGGTCCTCGCGGATGAAGTGGATGAGCAGCACCCGCGGCTCGACCTCGCGGCTCTTCTCGGTGCCGTTCACCGTCATCGTTACCTGCATGGGTTGCCCTTCGTCTGGGGGTGGCCGGTCATGCGGCCGCTGCCGCGCGGGCGCAGGCTCGTCGCAGCACCCGGCGGGTGAGCTCGTCGGCCAGGTGCCGCTTGTAGTCGACCGGGCCGCGCTGGTCGGCGACCGGGTCGCAGTCCTCAGCCGCGAGCCTGCCGGCCTCGGCATACAACTGCTCGCCGGGCAGCTGGCCGCGCAGGGCGTCCTGGGCGCGGACGGCGGTACCGGTAAGGCCGACGGCGGTGAGCCCGATCGCCACATCGTCGATCCTGTTGTCGGCTGCGAGCGTGACCGCGGCGCCCGCTGCCGCGACGGCCCAGTCGCCGACCCGCCGCTCGACTTTCTCGTAGGCGCTGCTCGAGCGTGGCCGCACCGGGAACCGCACCTCGAGGAGCAGTTCGTTCTGCTCGACCGCCGTCTCGTACGGGCCGCGGTGCAGCTCGCTCATGCTGAGGACCCGCTCCCCGGTCGCCCCCCGCACCACGCACTGCGCCCCGAGCACCGTGCAGACCGTGGACAGGTCCTCGGCCGGGTCCGCCTGGCACAGCGAGCCGCCGATGGTCCCGCGGTTGCGCACCACCGGGTCGGCGATGACCCGCTCGGCGTCATGGACGATCGGGAACAGCCGGCCCACGACGTCGGAGTCGAGCAGCGCCGCGTGCCGCGTCATCGCCCCGACCCGCAGCTGGCCGGCCTCCTCGCGGATGAAGTCGAGCTCGGCCAGCGCGTTGATGTCGATGAGGCAGTCGGGCCGGGCGAGCCGCAGCTTCATCATCGGCAGCAGGCTGTGGCCGCCCGCAACGACCCGCGACTCGGGGCCGTACCGCTCCAGCAGTGACAGCGCGTGGTCGACGCTCTCGGCCCGGGCGTAGTCGAACGGAGCGGGTATCTGCACAGATCCTCCAGGGCAGCCGAAGCACACGGTTGAACCCGGGCTGCTACTGACCGTGACCCGGAGCACGTCGTGGTGTCAAGATAGCCATGCGCGATCGCCTGGCCCCGGTCCAAAAATGCAGGGAATCTGTCGGGGCCTGCCGTTAGCATCCCGCCTGACCCTGCAAGCCCTGCCTGGCAGGCCTTTTGGCCTGCAGGCCCGGTCCTGCACGCAGGTGGGAAGAGCGGAGAGCTCCTGATGGAACGCATAGCCGACTTCGTGCTGGCTCACCGCAAGCGCGTCATCCTGTTCTGGCTGGTGCTGATGTTCGCCGGCTTCGCGGCAACGAATCAGACGATCAACCGGCTCACGACCGACTTCTCGGTGCCGGGCCAGCCCGGCTTCGACACAGCGACGAAGATCAACCAGGCACTGGGCCACCCTTCCGACAATGGCCCGTCACTGCCGGTCATCACCGTCCCGGCAGGGCAGACCGTCGACACCCGCAAGGCCGACATCAAGGCGGTGTGGGACAAGGTCCGTGCGGATCATCCGGACTGGCGGGTCGCTGACTGGACCACGACGGGCAACGACAACCTCGTCACCAAGGACCGCCGCGCCACTTACGCCCTGGTGTGGGGACCCCAGCCCAAGTCGTTCGCCGACAAGCCCTTCGGCATCCAGGTCACCGAGCAGTACGCGGCCGCCCAGCCCAAGAACGCGGAGGCGCTGAGCATCGGCGCGACCGGCTACTTCGAGCTTGCCGTCGCCGACGCGCAGGGCAGCGGCGACTCGAACGGCGGCCCGGGGCTCCTGCTGGAGGTCGTGTTCGGTGCGCTGGGGGCGCTGGCCATCCTCGCCTATGTCTTCGCTTCGTTCCTCGCGTTCCTGCCGCTCGTCATCGCGATGGTCGCCATCCCGGTGACCTTCGGGGCGCTCCTGCCCTTCACCTACGCACTCGACATGAGCGTCGTGCTGCAGTTCCTCGTCGGCCTGATCGGGCTCGGCGTGGCGATCGACTATTCCCTGCTGGTGGTCACCCGATGGCGCGAGGAGCGCGACCACGGCAAGACCAACGACGAGGCGGTGCGCATTGCTGTCGCGCGAGCCGGGCACTCCGTCGTCTTCTCGGGCGCGGCCGTTGCCATCGGCCTGATCTCCCTGACCGTGCTCAACGTGCCCTTCCTGCGCTCGCTGGGCGTGGGCGGCATGCTCATCCCGCTCATCAGCACCTTGGTCACGATCACCCTGACGCCCGCGATCCTGTCCACGATCGGCCCTCGGGTCGACTGGCCGCGCATCCGCAAGGAGGCCACGGCAAGCAGGTTCTGGTCCCGATGGACCGGCGGGGTGGTCAAGCGGCCGTGGGCTGCGCTCATCGCCGCCGTGGTGCTGCTCGGCGCGTTCGCCGCCCCCGCGTTCGGGATCAAGCTCGGCAACGCGGAGACCTCGTCGCTGACGACCAAGCAGGGGCCGATCGTGGCTCAGTTCACGACACTGACTGATGGGGGGGTCCCTAGCGGCGTCCTCACCCCGCTCGAGGTGCTCACGACGGGCGACCCGCAAGCCGTAGTCGCAGCCACCAAGGGCGTCGAGGGAGTGGCCTTCGCCTTCGCCCCAGGTGCCGCCGACGGGTTCGCGAAGGGAGCCTCCAGCATCGTCGAGGTGGTCCCGACCCATGAGACCGTCAACTCCGACTCCACCGCCGTCGTGGGCAATGTGCGGGCCGCGGTGGAGGACCTGCCCGGCGTCGAGGGCGTCGCGGGTGCCGGTCCGGTGCTCAAGGACTACGACAGCGGCATCTACCAGAAGGTCCCGCTGGTCATCCTGTTCCTCGCGATCCTGACGTTCGTCGCGCTCACCCGGGCCTTCCGCTCGGTGGTGCTGGCCCTCAAGGCCGTGATCCTGAACCTGATCTCACTTGCCGCGACGTTCGGGGTGATGACCTTCGTCTGGCAGGAGGGCAACGGATCTGAGGCGATCTTCAACGTGAAGTCGACCGGGGCGATCATCTTCTGGGTCCCCATCATGATCTTTGCGTTCCTGTACGGCCTGTCCATGGACTACGAAGTCTTCATCCTGACCCGCGTCCGGGAGGAGTACGACCGCGGCGGTGACACCAACAAGGCGCTGATCGAGGGGCTCGGGCGCACCGGACGGTTGGTTACCAGCGCCGCCCTGATCCTGTTCCTGGCGTTCGTCTCGCTCGCTGCATCCCCCGGCACCGACGTCAAGGTGCTGGCTTCCGGGCTGGGCATCGGGATCCTGCTCGACGCCACTGTCGTGCGGATGCTGCTCGTCCCCGCGCTCGTGGTGCTGTTCGGGCGGTGGAACTGGTACCTGCCGGACTCGTTCGCCCGTGTCCTGCGCGTCGAACCGTCGCGGCCCGTGGCGACCCAGCCCGTGACCTGACGGTCACGCGGTCACGCGCTCAACCGAGCAGGCGCTCGTAGTCCTGCTCGGTGTCGACGTCGACCGGAATGCGCCCCGGCACGCTGACCTCGACCACGTCTGCAGCGCGCTGCTCGAGCAGTTTCCACACCGCTTTGTCGCCGTGCAACTCGCGAAGCGCGGGCAGCACGGCGGCGCTGAAGGCGAACGGGTGCCCGATGCCGTCCGAGTAACGACAGACCGCCAGCGCCGCATCGCCTCTGCTGGCGAGCAGCCGCGTGACCGCATCGGCGCTGACCGCGGGCTGGTCGCCGAGGAGCAGGACGAGCACGTCCGGCGTCGGGGCAAGGGCGGGCACGGACGCCGCGATCGAGGACGAGCAGCCCGTGCCGTAGGCGCGATTGTCCACCACGGTGCAGCCGTGCAGGTCGACCTGCTCGCGCACCTGCTCGGCGCTGCCCCCGAGGGCGACGACGACCTGGGCGAAGCCACACCCGCGGGCGGTATCGAGGACCGCGTCGAGCAGCGTCCGCCCGCGGAAGGGCAGCAGCTGCTTGGGGCGCCCCAGCCGTGAGGAGCCGCCGGCGGCCAGGACCAGGCACGCGACCGTCATGACGTCTATCTTTCCCCCGAGCGTGCTGTTCGGCGCGTGGCTCCCCGAACAGCCGACAGGGAGCATCGTTGCGTCCGCGCCGTCGCGCTGCGCATACTCACCGCCAGCGGTGGACCCGATTGCAGGAGGCGGCATGACGCAGGGCGACGCGGAACTAGACCCTCCCGTCGGGCACCAGTCGGTGCACGCCGAGCGCAGCGGCGCCGACGTCGTCGAGGCGGTGGAGACGGCCGCCGACGGAACGCAGCACGGCGGCGTGCAGGCCGACCCGGCGGACATGAAGCCCCACGCTGCACCCGTCGAGCAGGTCCGCGGTGACGAGGCGATGACGCAGGGGCAGCTCGTCGACGGGCCCGGGATCGGGAGAACGACCCCGAAGAACCCGTCGCCGGCCGCTGCCGGATCGGGTGGCGCGCAGTCGATCGTCGGCGGCCGGGTGTCTGACCGGATCTCAGCCGGCGAGCAGCCTCCCGGCGGCCCGCCCTTCGACGACGAGGATCCTGCCTGAGATGCCACTGCGATGAGCGACGACCACGCGCCGCGCCCCGAGCACCCGACCCACGCTCCCCTCGACATCGCCTGCGCCATGGCGCACGGCGAGATCCCTGCTCCTACCGGTGACCGAAAGCTGATCGCGGTCTTTGCCTCACCAGTGGCGCTGCAGCTCGCGCACCTGGCCGCGCACGTCGGCTACGAGGTCGTCGTGCTCGACCCCGACCCGAAGCGCGAGCTGGCAAGCGCGCCGCTGGTCCACGAGCTGAGCGAGACCGGCTGCAACGCCAGCACCGACGTCGTCGTCACCGACCACGACCGGCCCGAGCTCGGCGACGTGCTCACGGACGTGCTCGCCGCCAGCACCCGATGGGTCGGCGTGATGGGCAGCCCGCGGCATACCGCCCCGCACGTGCAGGCACTACGTGATCGTCAGGTGCCCGCCGACCAGATCGCGCGCGTGCACCGTCCCATCGGCCTCGACATCGGCTCGCGGTCACCGGCCGAGATCGCCGTAGCCACCGTCGCGGGCCTGCTCGCCGACCGCGCCGGCCGGTCCGGCGGGCAGTACGCCGCGCCCTGACGCCGGTCTGCTAGGCCTGCAGCCACCGCTCGATGCCCGCGAGCCCGGCCTCGATGACTGAAGCCGGTGCGCCCGAGCACTGCAGCGATGCCCGAGCGATCTGCGCGAGCTGCTCGTCGCCCAGCTCAAGGGTGTCGCGGCACAGCTGGTACTCCTCCAGCAGACCGGGGCCGAACAGCAGCGGGTCGTCGGCGTTGAGGCTGCACGGCACGCCTGCCTCGAGCAGGGCCGATAACGGATGGTCGGCCAGGTCGTCGACGACGGACAGCAGCAGGTTCGACGTGGGGCACATGTCGAGGCAGATCCCCTCCGCAGCCAGCCGCTCGACCAGCCGGGGGTCCTCGATCGACCGCGTCCCGTGCTGGATCCGGTTGGCTCCCAGGGTGTCGAGCGCGCCGGCCACGCTGGCGGGGCCGGCGAGCTCTCCGGCATGCGGTGTGGCGAGCAGCCCCGCCTGGCGGGCGACCCGGAAGGCGTCGGCGAAGGGCTCCGGTGGGTGGGGTGCCTCATCGTTGGCCAGCCCGAAGGCGACGACCCCGCGGCCGGCGTAGCGAGCGGCGAGCTCGGCCTGCCAGATGGCCTGCTCGGGCGGCAGGGTGCGGTCGCCGGCCATCATCAGCCCGGCCGCGACCCCGGTACGAGCCGAGGCCGACGCCATCGCATCGAGTGCCATCTCGAGCACCTGCTCGTCGGGCCCGAGCCGCTCGCGGTGGTGCGGCACGAACAGGGCCGGCTCGATGTAGGCCGCGCCGGCCTCGACGGCGTCGTCGAAGGTCTCGTCGATCAGCCGCTGCAGGTCCTGCGGGGAGCGCAGTACCTCGCAGGCCGCGAGGTACATGTCGGCGAACATCGGGAAGCTGCCGAACCCGCGCACGACCGGCACCGGCATCCCATACGTGGCGGCGAGGTCGGCGAGCGTCTGCGGCCGCATCCCGCCCTCCAGGTGCAGGTGCAGGTGCGCTTTGGGGAGGCCGAGCAGGTCACGGGCTCCGGCCCGGTGCGGGCTCGGTGGGGGGCTGATGGTCTCCGGCGCAGGCGTCATGTGGGCACGGTAGGCGGCGTAATGAACTACGTGTGCGTCCAACAGATGACGCCCACGTTTCGCCTCACGTCCGCCTGCCGCTGCGTCCCCGGCTGGGCCCGGTGCATTCCTAGAGTGAGCCCATGGCACCGGCCGACTCCACCACCGACCCGTCCCCGGGCGAGACCGATCTGCAGTTCGTCGATAAAGCCGCGGCCACGCTCGGCCGGGTCCAGTACCACCTGCGGGTCGGCCCCGACGACCTGCGCCCCGACGCGGCCCTGGCACCTCCGGCCATGCTGCTGCCCGGTGACCCGGACCGTGTCGGGCGGATCGCCGCTTGGCTGGACGAGCCCCGCGAGGTGGCGTACCACCGCGAGTACCGGACGGCGGTCGGCCTTCGGCAGGGGGTGCCCGTGGGTGCCTGCTCGACGGGCATCGGCTGCCCGTCGACCGCGATCGCCGTCGAAGAGCTGGCCAACTGCGGGGTGACGACCCTTGTCCGCGTCGGCTCGACGGCTGCGCTGCAGCCCGGGATCGCCGTCGGCGACCTCGTCGTCAGCACCGGTTCGATGAAGAACGAGGGCACCAGCCGGATGTACGTACCGGATGCCCTGCCGGCGGTCCCCGACCTCGAACTGACCGGCGCGCTCGTCGCCACCGCGCGCGAGGTCGCCGCCGAGCGGGGCATCGGCGTCCACGTCGGGCTCGGCGCGAGCGACGACGCCTTCTACGCCGAGACGCCCGAGCAGGTCCGGCGGATGTCCGAGCTGGGCCTGCTCAACGTCGAGATGGAGGCGTCGGCCCTGTACACGGTCGCCCACCTGCGCGGCCTGCGGGCGGGGATGGTGTGCGCGGTGAGCGGCAACCTGGTGACCGACGAGGTCGTCTACGAAGGGGTCAACGAGCGCCTGGTGGCCGGATGGGAGGCGGCGATCGACGCCGCCCTGCGCGCCGTCGTCCGGCTGGCGCAGCGGCCTGCGACGAGTTGACCCGGCCGACCAGCCCTTATCGGCGGCGCACTACCGCGGCCGGACGGGCTCCCCGAACCGGGCCAGCACGAGCGCCTCGATCAGCCCGATCACCGCGTAGACGGCGATCGAGACGGCGGTGATGACCACGACCGACGCCCACAGGGTGTCGAACCGGGAGGTCGTGGTGCAGTTGAGCATTAGCGCGCCCAGCCCCTTGCCGGTGGCGAGCCACTCGGCCAGCACCGCCCCGAGCAGGGCCCCGGGCACCGCGATCCGGGCCGATGCGAACAGCGACGGCAGCGCGGCCGGCAGGGCAACGCGGCGCAGCACCGCGGTCGAACGGCCGCCGTAGGCCAGGACGACGTCGACGGCCAGGGCCGGCGCCGCACGCAGGCCTGCCACGACGTTGACGAGAGTCGGGAAGAACGTGACGATGCCCGCGATCAGCGTGACCGCCAGCAGCCCGCGACCGAAGACGAGGGCGATCAGCGGGGTCATGGCTACGAGCGGTACCGACCGCAGCGCGATCGCGACGGGCATCAGCGTGCGCTCCACCAGCCGTGAGCCGACGACGGACATCGCCACCCCCACGGCCACGACCGTGCCGAACAGGTAGCCGAGGGCGGCATCGCGGGCCGTCGTTCCCATCGCGGTGATGATCTCGTGCCGGTTGGCCGCCGCATCAGCGCCGGAGACCGTGGTGCCGCTGCCGGTACCGGAGAACAGGTAGTGCCAGACGTCGGTCGGCGACTTGGCGAAGAAGCTGGACAGGCCGAACACCTGAAGGAAGGCGACCCACAACCCCCACACCAGCGCGATCGAGACCGCCAGCGTGAGCAGGAACCGGCCCGCGCGGGCAGCGACTGCAACAGCCGCCGGGACGGGTCGGCGGGCAGCGCCAGCCACCGGGGCGAAGGTGCTCACGCTGCCTCCCGGGAGGCGTGCCGGGTACGGACAGCCTTGGTGCGAGCCGACCGCCGACCGGTGCCAGCGCGGCTGGCCGTGCCGCCACCGGCACGAGTCCGCGGCGCCCACGGCGTGACCCAGCGGGCGACCAGCTCAGTGGCGACGTAGCCGACGATCGCCAGCAGGGTCACGACCAGGGCGATGCCCCAGGTGCGGTTGACGTCGAGGGCCTGCTCGGAGTTGATCATCGCGACCCCGAGGCCGGACTCGCCGCCGAGGTACTCCCCGATGATCGCGCCGAGCAGTGCGGCCGGCGCCGCGATGCGCAGCCCGGCGAAGGCGGCAGGCAGGGCGGCCCGCAGCCGCACCTTGGCCAGGGCCGCCCAGCGACCGCCGCCGAAGGCGCGGACGGCGTCGAGGCTGAGCTGGTCGGCGGCCCGCAGCCCGAGCAGCGCCCCGACGAGGGTCGTGAAGAACACCGACAGCGCCGCGAGCGCAGCCTTGGGCGCATCGCCGTTGAACACGACCTGCAGGATGGGGCCGATGGCGATCACGGGCATGCAGTAGCTGGCGATCGCCACCCGCAGCAGCGTGCGCTCCACCAGTGGCGCGAGCGCGACGAGGACGGCCAAGCCGAGGGCGAGCGCGTTGCCCCAGAGGTAACCCAGGGTTGCCTCGCGCAGGGTGGTGACCGAGTTGGTGCCGTACAGCGCGTGGTCGGTCCACATCTGCCGTACGACGCCGACGGGAGTGGGCACGGTGTGCCGGCCGGCGAACACGGTCAGGGCCAGGATCTCCCAGACCACGATGAGCCCGATGGGTCCGGCAACCGCCGTCAGGAACCGCCCCGACCGGTTGCCCAGCGCACCGGCGGCCTCGTCCCCCGCCGCCGCACGACTGCCGGCCAGTGCCTCGCTGCCCGGCAGCATGGGGACCGCAACGTCACTCATCGCACGTCGATGCCGCGTGCGGAGCTCGTCCCCGTGCTGCTCGCGTTGCCCGCCGCAGTCGCCGTCGCCTCGTCAAACAGCAGGTCGGAGAGCTGGTCGCACAGCTCGTGGAACCGGTGGGTCCGCTGCATCTCCGGCGTGCGCGGCCGCGGCAGGTCGATCTCCACCACGGCGCGGATCCAGCCCGGCCGGGCGGACATCACGGCTACCCGGTCGGCGAGGAACACCGCCTCGCTGATGGAGTGGGTGACGAGCAGCGTCGTCGTCACCCGCTCGGTCCACACCCGCTGCAGCTCGAGGTTCAGCCGCTTGCGTGTCATCTCGTCGAGCGCGCCGAAGGGCTCGTCGAGCAGGAGAAGGTCGGGGTTGACCACCAGCGCACGCGCGATGGCGACCCGCTGCCGCATCCCCCCGGACAGCTGCGCGGGACGGGCCTTCTCAAAGCCCTCGAGCCCGACCAGCGTGATCAGGTCTTCGATCGACCCGCGGTCGACCTTGCTGCCGCTGAGCTCCAGCGGCAGCCGGATGTTGGCTGCCACGCTGCGCCACGGCAGCAGTGCGGAGTCCTGGAACGCGATGCCCAGCCGGTGCTCACGGCGCACGAGAGCAGGTGAGTCCCCGTGCACGGCGACGGTTCCGGCGCTCGGCGAGTCGAGGTCGGCGAGGATGCGCAGCACCGTCGACTTCCCGCAGCCCGACGGCCCGATCAGGACGAGGAACTCCCCCTTCCCGCCCGAGAGGTTGACGTCGTCGAGTGCGGTCAGAGCCCGCCGTCCGACCCGGAACTCCTTGCGGAGCCCGCTGATCGCGATGCCCGACGCCGGCGCCGGCGGCTCCGCCGCACGGACGGTGGGCTGGTCGGCGCTCGTCACGCTCACACCTTCCTCCGCCCATCGTGCTGGCGCATGGTGTCCTCCTGGGGGACGCGACGGGATCGGTGTAGTGGTCGGGCGCGGCACGTCCTGCTCCCGGGCTCAGAGCGTGGTCTTGCCCTGGTAGACCTCCTGCAGGATGTCCCGGGTGAACAGGGCGGGCGTGATCTTGGTACCGCCGAGCGCGACAGTCTTCACAGTGTCAGCGATGCGCTCGTCCGTCATCCACAGCAGGCCGTGCGCCTTGGTGTCGGCGCTCTCGATGAGCTGGTTGGCGGCGGCGCTCTCCAGCGTCTGCTCCGGCACGTCGAGGCCGAGGCTCTTGCCGTAGGTGTTGACCGTGAGCGTCGCCCCGAGCCCCGGGTCCTTGACGCTGTCCTGCCACCCGCGAATCTCGCCGCGCAGGAAGTTGACAACCCGGGCACGGGCATTGGCGTCCTGCAGCGTCTGCTCGGTGACGAAGTAGGTGTTGGTGAACACCGGGTAGTTGTAGTCGTTGAACAGGAAGGTGTGCGTGGCGACGCCCTTGACCTTGAGCAGGTTCGGCTCGTTGGTGACGTAGGAGAGCCAGCCGTCGAGCTGCTTCTGCGCCAGCGGGGTCGGGTCGAACTGCACCGGGACCTTCGTGATCTTCGAGGGGTCGAGATTGTTCGCCTTGAGGAACGTCTTCCAGATCGGCTCGTTCGCCGCCTGCACGCCGATCTTCTTGCCGTACAAGTCCTGCGGCGAGTTGATGGGCGACGAGGCCAGCGACATCATCGCGAAGGGGCTCTTCTGGTACATCGAGGCGATGATCTTGAGCTTGGCGCCCTTGTCGACAGCGGCCGCCGTGGCATCGGGGGTGTTGATGCCGACCAGGGCCTTGCCCGACACCACGGTCGGCTCGATCGACGCGGTCGGGCCCCCGGCGATGAGGTTGGCCGTGATGCCGTTGGCCTTGTAGTAGCCCTTGGAGTCGGCGATGTAGGAGCCGGCGAACTCCACGTTCTTGATCCACGACAGCTGGACGCCGACGGTCCCGGTGCCGACGGCCGCCGAGCTGCTGCCCGGCGCGCTGCTGGACTTCGTCGAGCTGCTCCCGCCACAGGCAGCGACCAGATCGCTGAAGGCCGCCGCCCCGGCCACTCCCCCCACCGTCAGCAGGCTGCTGGAGAGAAAGCGGCGTCGGCTCATGTCTCTGGACACATGTCCCCCGGGGAGGTCGGCAACAGGAGAGTCCATTACTACGCAGCGCAGTTGTCCGGCCGGTTCCGTCCGTGTTACGCCCATGCTTCGTGGCACGGCGGCGCGCCTCGCCCAGCGCCGCATCACGTCAGGGCTCGAACGTCGGGCGCATCATTCCGGGGCCGCAGCACCGCGGGGCCGCACCCTCCAGCTACGCCGCACGACCAGTGGAGCCCGCGATCAGCGGTAGCAGTACGAGTCCGACGAGGCGTCGCCGCCCTGCAGGCGCACCTGGTGCACGCGACGACCGTGGAACTGCTCACCCCGCGGGAAGAAGCGCTCGTCGAGCGTGAGCCCTCCCGAGGCGGGGTCAGTGTCGATCTTCGCCAACCACGCACCGACGCCAGCCGGGTAGAACTGGTCGTCCCACGCGCCGTACAGCGAGTTGGTGACGAAGATGCGCTTGCCGTCGCGGCTGACCTCGACCATCTGCGGCCCGCCGGCGAGCGGCTCCGACGGGGCAGCCGGGTGCGCAGTGCGCCGCACGACACCGCCCAGGTGCACGGACCCGACCTCGCGGGGGGCGGCCGGGTCGGACACGTCGTACTGCTTGAGCTCACCGGTGCCCCAGCACGACACGTACAGCATCTGGTCGTCGACCGACAGGTCGATGTCGGTCACCAGCGGCGGCACTGCCCCGAAGGGCTGCAGGGCGGGCGGCAGGTCGGCCGCATCCGCCGGCTCCGCCGGGATGGTGATGACCTTGTCGACCTTCCACTCGGTCCCGTCGCGGTGCCAGCGCCAGACCGAGGCGGACAGGTCGACGGTGGAGATCACTACGCCGACGAAGCCCCAGGTGGCCTCCGGGTCGTGGGACGGGCGCAGCTCGAGCACCATCTGGTGCTCCGCGCCGAGGTCGACGCTCTGCAGGTGGCGTCCGGCCGCCAGGTCCCAGAAGTGCAGCTGGTGACCGTACTTGCCGCCGAGCAGCAGCTCGGGCACCACCCCGTCCTCGATCATCGAGGGAGTGCCCCACTCGCTGGTGATCAGCGTGTTCTGGTTCAAGTGCCACCAGGCGTCGTAGGCCAGGTACTGCGGTCCGCGCTCGGTCTCCCACGCCCGCAGCACGTCGAAGGTGGTGTGGTCGAGCAGCGCGATGCCGCCCGGGCCCTCGGCACCGTCGGCGCCCCCGAGGCAGGTCAGGAACACCCCGTCGGGGCCGCAGTGCAGGGTGTGCGGGCGCGAGTAGCCCGCCTTGGCCGACAGTTCCGCTGCATCGATCGTCTTGTGCAGCCGGGGCGCGCGGGGGTCGGGCTGGGTGTCGTAGACGTGGATGCTCGAGCTGCGGATGCCAGGCAGCAGCAGGAAGCGCCGCTGCAGGCCGTCCTCGCCCATGTCGTGGCCCTCGTGCATCAGCGCGCTGGAGCAGGCGTTCCAGCCGAAGTGGTGCAGCTCGTCCCCGCGGGTGGGCAACTCGGTCCAGCCGACGACCTTCGCGAAGTCCGGCGACGCCTCGTCGACGTCGATGACGCTGAGGGCGTCGGGCTGCTGACCTGAGCGGTCGAAGGCGACGACGTAAGCCAACTTCTCAGTCGGCGCCGCGACCGCCTCGGCGGCGCTGCGGTAGAACGTCGGGTCCATCGCCGGGCCCGCCTTGCCGTTGTGGTGCGCACCTGCTGCTGGCTCGCTCATCGGCCACCCCCTGGCTCAGCACGGTGCCAGCCTCGCGGCGGCGGGGTCAACCCCAGCGGTTTAGCGGCGTGCGTTCTTCACGAAGTCGTCGGTGCCGTGGCCGGGCTCCAGCCGCTGCCCGCCGTACCAGCTGCCGCGCAGGTGCCCGCGCTTGCCGTCACCCTCGTCGGTGGCGCGGGCTGCCGAATGCCACACGTCGCAGTGGTGGAACAGGATGTCGCCGCGCTCGGCGTACACCGCCACCTCGCCGGGCACCTTCTCGAAGCCCGGCGGCATCCCGTCCGCGCCGCCCAGGTGACTGCCGGGCAACACCCTCAGGAAGCCGTTGGCGGGCGATGTCGCGTCGAGGTGCGCGGTGAAGGAGACCGACGGCCACATGTCGAGCGTCGGCCCGGACTGCGCGTCGCTGTGCCAGCCGATGCGGGTGTAGCCGGACTCGGCACCAGGCCGCGCGTCCTGGTACACGACGCCGAAGCGGTCGTCATCGAGCAGCCACGCCTGCGGGCCGAGCACCTCGGTGACCACCTGCCGGATGGCCGGATGGTGCGCGAGCGCGTCCGCGGGCTTCGACAGCAGTGTCACCTCGCAGACGTAGTGGGCGAAGGGCCTGCCGTCGATGCGGGCATCGGGCTCGTCGAGGATGACGGTGCCGTGCCGCGGGTCGAGCTCGCCCGCCACCAGGCGGTCCTGCCATCCGACCAGGTCGTCCTGCAGCGCCTCGAGATCGGCGTCGGAAGTGGCTCCGCGCAGGATGGCGAACCCCTGCCGCCGGAAGAAGTCGATCAACTCGGGCAGGCGGCCCGGGCCGAACACGCCCCAGTCGGCGGGGCTCGGGGGCTGCGACTGTGCCCTGGTAGCCGGCGGCGCGCTGTCGGGGAGGGTGGTCGACGTCATCCCGCCACCATGGCCCGAGGCCGTGCCAGTCGTGTTTCCGCCGTGCATCCGGCCGGTTACGCCGGCACGGGTGGCGCCAGCCGCTCGGGGCGGGCGCGCGACGCTGGTTGAGGTTCCGGTTCGGTCCGTGCGCGTGTCGCGGACGGGAACCTCAACCTGCAGAAAGGAGGGCCGTGCGCAGGCACCACCCGGGTCAGGCCGAGTCGACCTTGTTCGTGCCTCGCGAAGGCCGCTTCCGCGCGGCCGCTAGACCCACGCGAGGCCCTCGGGCGGCGCGTCGTCGGCGAGCACGAAGCCCTCGATCAGGCCATACGGGCGATCGGCGGCGTAGAAGACCTCGCGGTCGTTCTGCATCCCGAACGGCTCGAGGTCGACGACGAAGTGGTGCTTGTTGGGCAGCGCCAGCCGCACCTCGCACAGCTCGGGCACCTCGCTGAGCATCCGCTCGCCCATCGCGTACAGCGTCTGCTGCAGCGAGTAGCTGTAGGTGCCGCTGAAGGCGTCGAGCATCGCCTGCTTGGCTGCCGGGAACGCCGCGGCGAAGTCGACGTCGGTGCTGCGGAAGCGCCACTGTGCGTTGACCGATGTGGCCAGCATCCGGTCCTTGGTCTCCGCCAGGTTGGTGTAGGTATCAGCCGGAAAGCCCCAGAACTCCGAGTCGGTGGTGTTGAGCACGACCAGGTCCTTGACCCCGCTGACCACCGAGCTGCCCTCGTCCTGGTCGACGACGACGACGGTGGTGCGGACGGAGCCGCCGTCGCGGGCGAAGGAGTGAGCTCCCCCGAGCCGGCTCCAGCCGTACTCCTCAACGGCAACCCGCGCGCGGGTGATGGGCACCTGGCTCGACACGTAGTGCCGGGCCAGCTCCAGGGCCAGCGCCTCGGGCTCCACGGCACCCAGCCGGGCGGCAAAGGCGTAGGCCGTGTTCTTCTGCGTGTCGGTGGTCAGGACCTTCGAGTTGTCGCCGGTGAGATGCGAGTCGGCGAGGTCACCCGACAGGCTGCTGGAGACGTTCCAGTCGCGCAGGACATCGCCGCCGTCAGCTGCGGCGCCCCGAGCCACCCGCACGACGCGGACCTCGGCCTTGCCGTACCTGTTGCTTCCGAGCACTGCCATGCGGTCCGGTCCCTTCGCCACGAATGCACCCGCTGCGCAGCGGCGCGCCGCGCCTCACCGGACAGAAGACTCGCGCATGCCGGTTAACCGCAGTGGCGAGCCAGGTAACGCGTGGGTTACCGATCCCCTGCCGGGGCTACATGCACGCGCAGGGCGAGGAAAACCCGGTCCTTCGTCAGCGGCAGCGCGGCGAAGCGCAGCCCCGTCGCGTCCCGCACCGCATTGGTCAGCGCCGGGGCGACCGGGTTGACCGGGCTCTCGCTCATGGGCTTGGCCCCGAGCGGTCCGAGCGTGTCGTGGGTCGCCGCGAAGTACACCTGGGTCCGCGGGACGTCACCGAGCGCGGGTATGTGGTATTCGCGCAGGCTGCGGGTGGTGACCCGGCCGTCCTCGTCCACGTCGACGTGCTCGTACAGCGCCGCGCCGAGGGCCTGCACGACGCCGCCCTCGACCTGCCCCCGGCACTGCCGCGGGTTGATGACGGTGCCCGCGTCGGCAGCGTGCACGCTCGTGAGGATGCGGACCTCGCCGGTCGACGGCGACACCGCGACCCGGAAGCCCTGCACGTTGAAGCCGACCGTGCGCGGCGTGCCGTCGGTGCTCGCCTCGGCCTGCAGCAGCTCCCCGGCAGCGGCCGGGCCGCCGCGCGCGTCCTGCAGGATGCGCAACTGCTGAGCGGCGTGCAGCGTCGCCGTACCCGCGATGATTGTGCCCGTCGAGCCGTAGGCGCCGGTGTCGTGCTCGAGCAGGTCGGTGTCGGCCTGCACGATGCGGACCCGCTCCGGCGAGGTGCCGAGGGCGTGCGCCGCGAGCTGAGCATGGACGGTGCTGGTGCCGTTGCCGAACTCCGCGGTGCCGACGGTGAGCAGGTAGCCGCCATCCGCGAGTTCTGCGACCCGGGCCTGGCCGCGGTGGCCCCCGGGGGGCGTGCTGTCGAGCATGGCCAGCGCCATGCCGCTGCCGACCAGCCAGTCGCCGTCGGGTGCAGGCTCGTCGGTTGCCGCCGACTCGAGCTCCCGCTCGACGACATCCAGGCACTCGGCGAGGCCGTAGCTGCCGATGACGACGTCGGAAGGCTCGGCGTCGATCGAGGTCAGCTCGTCGCCGGGGCGAACGACGTTGCGGCGGCGGAACTCGACCGGGTCCAGGCCGAGCCGGCGGGCCAGCTCATCCATCGCACTCTCGACCGCGAAAATTGACTGGCTCAGCCCATAACCCCGGAACGCGCCTGCCGGCACGGTGTTGGTGTAGACCGAGAACGCGTCGACCTGCTTGTTCGGGCAGCGGTAGACGGCCAGCGACTCGTCGACCGCGTGGAACATGACCCCGGCGGAGTGGTTGCCGTAGGCGCCGGTGTCGGCCACCAGCCGCAGCCGCATGGCGGTCAGCTCGCCGTCACCCCGGGCGCCCACGGTCACCTCGACGCTCATCGGGTGTCGGGTGGTCGCTGCAGTGAACTGCTCCTCGCGGGTGAGCTCGAGCTGCACCGGCCGCCCGGTCCGGAGCGCGGCGAGGGCGACGATGTCCTCGGTCAGGATCTCCTGCTTGGCCCCGAAACCGCCACCGATCCGGCCGGTGACCACGCGTACCTGCTCGCGGGGCAGGTCGAACAGGGCGCACAGCATGTCGCGGGTGAGAAACGGGGTCTGGCTGCTGGTCCGCACGACCAGCCGGCCGGTGTCGTCGACCCAGGCGATGGAGGCATGCGTCTCCAGGTGGACGTGCTGCACGCGGTGGGTGTGGAAGGTACCCGTATAGGTCGCGGCCGCCGCGTCGAGACCGGCAGCCGTGTCACCCACGTGGCTGTGCACCTGGGCGGCGATGTTGCGCTGCCGGTCCGCGATACGCGCCGTGTCCGGCTGGTTCGCGTGCAGCAACGGGGCACCGGACCGCGCCGGGGCCATCGCGGCTTCCGGATCATGGACCGAGGGCAGGACCTCGTAGTCGACGACGACCCGACGCCGACCCTCCTCAGCTGCGGCGATGGTGTCCGCGACGACCGCCGCCACCCGCTGGCCGATGAAGCGCACGGTCCGGTCGAGCAGCAGCGTGTCGTCGGGGTCGTCGGTCATCGAGTGGTGGCGGGCGGTGGAGTACAGCACGCTAGGAGCGTCGTCGGGCGTGAGCACGAGGCGGACCCCGGGCACCGCCAGCGCCGCGCTGATGTCGATCGAGCGGACGATGGCGTGGGCGTGCGGCGAGCGGACCAGCGTGAGGTGCAGGAGCCCGGGCGGGGCGACGTCGAGGGTGAACCGGGCCGCCCCGGTGACGACCGCCCGTGCGGCGGGTGCGGGCACGTCGGTGCCGACGGGCGACTCCGCGTCGTGAGGCCGGGTGGTCGGCGCCGCGCCCGTGCCCCGGATGGCGTCCTCGATCGGCCCGTACCCCGTGCAGCGGCACAGGCTGCCCTTCATGGCCCGGGGCAGGTCGGCGCACTGCTCGGCGTCGAGGGCCGCGCCCGTCATGATCATGCCGGCGGTGCAGAAGCCGCACTGAAAGGCTTGGGCGGCAAGGAACTGCTCCTGCATCGGGTGCAGCTCGTAGCCGGCAGCCAGCCCCTCGACCGTCGTGACCGCCCGGCTGCCCGCCCGCAGCGCCGGGTAGAGGCAGCTGTGCACCGGCACGCCGTCGACGTGCACGGTGCAGGCTCCGCAGTCGCCCGAGTCGCAACCCTTCTTCACGCCGAACATGCCCTGCTCGCGCAGGTAGGTCCGCAGGCACTGGCCTGGGCGTGGCAAGCCGTCGACGGGAACGCCGTTGACGATCACGGCAATGCCATGCCGTCGTCGCCGCGCTCGAGCTCGAGCTCATTGCGTACCTGCTCCAGCAGCAGGCGAGTCAGGTGCTCGCGCCAGACCGGATGCCCGTGGACGTCGTCGTGGTAGGTCGGGCCCGCGGCATCGAGCGCCGCCCGGACCTCAGCCGCACTCGGCGAGGCGGCGAAGCGCAGCTGGACGGGGCGCACGGTCGATGCAGTGACGGTCAGGACGACCTCGTCATCGGCCGCGCGCCGGCCGATGACGAGGGCGGCGGAGCGGCCGACCGGGCTGAGGGACTGCTGGCGGAACGCGGTCCGGCAGCGCAGCGCATCGGTCGGCAGCAGCACGTCGCGCAGCAGCTCCCCGCGCTGCAGCACGTTGCGGCTGGCCCCGGTGACGAAGTCGCGGACGGCGACCTGCCGCTCGGCGCCATCCGGAGCCCAGATGGTGGCGACCCCGTCGAGCGCCGCGGCCAGCGAGATCATCGGGCCCGCCGGCAGGGACATCACGATGTTGCCGCCGACGGTCGCCGCGTTCCAGACCTTGAACGAGCCCAGCAGGGCGTGGCAGCACTGCTTGACCAGCGACAGCGCCGTCCAGTCACCCGGCCCGCGAAAGCGCGACAGCTCGGCAAGCGTGCAGGTGGCGGCGATCCTCAGGCCGTCCGCCGAGACCTGCAGCGCCGGCCAACCCAGCGCGGTGAGGTCGACCAGGCGGCGCAGCCCGGTCTGCGGCTCGGAGAACAGCCACGTGCCGCCGGCGAGCCAGGCATCGCCGTCCTGCCACTCGCCGTACTGCCACGCCGTCAGCGAGCTGCGGTCGCGCGGGACCGCGATCTCGGTGACGGTGTTCAGGTCCATGCCGGTGCCTCGCGCAGGGTGGCAGCGGCGCGCGCGGCGTCCTTCGCCAGCTGGGCGGTATCGGCCGTGACCAGCTCGCCGCCCGTCACCACGGGCCGGCCGCCGACGTAGAGGTGCTCGAGCGCGGGTGCGCCGAGGACGAGCGTCGCCACCGGGTCCTCGATCCCGGCCCCCGCCAGCGCATCGACCCGCCACACCGCCACGTCAGCGAGCTTGCCGACCTCCAGCGAGCCCAGCTCCTGCTCGCGCCCGATGCACCGCGCCCCGCCCATGGTCGCCATCGACAGCGCCTGCCGTGCCGTCAACGCGTCCGGACCGCCGCGAATCCGGGCGACGAGCAGCGCCTGGTGCAGCTCGTCGACCATCCGGCCGGACTCGTTGGATGCTGCGCCGTCGACGCCGAGGCCGACCGGCGCCCCGGCCCCGAGCAGGGCCGCGGTCGGCGCCGCACCCGCGCCGAGGCGCCCGTTGGACGTCGGACAGTGCGCCACGCCCGTGCCGGTGGCGGCGAAGCGGGCGACGGCGACGTCGGACAGGTGGACGCAGTGCGCGAGCCAGACGTCGGGCCCGAGCCAGCCGAGGTCCTCGGCGTACTCGGCCGGGGTCATCCCGAACTGCTCGCGGCAGAACGTCTCCTCGTCGAGGGTCTCGGCAAGGTGGGTATGCAGGCGAACCCCCTTGCGGCGGGCGAGGCCCGCGGCGTCGCGCATCAGCCCCGGGGTGACCGAGAACGGCGAGCAGGGCGCGACGACGATGCGGGTCATCGCATCGAACGACGGGTCGTGCCAGGTGTCGATGGCGGCCTCGGTCGCGGCGAGGATCGCGTCGCGGTCCTCGACGACGGAGTCCGGCGGCAACCCGCCCTGCGACGCACCGAGGTCCATCGACCCCCGCGCGGGTTGGAACCGAACCCCGATCTGGATGGCAGCCGCGATCTCGGCGGCCAGGCAGTCGCCGCCGGCGTCGGGGAAGACGTAGTGGTGGTCAGTGCTGGTCGTGCAGCCGGACAGGGCGAGCCAGGCCAGGTTGGCCGCTGCCGAGGCGTGCACGGTCTCGGCGTCGATGCGCGCCCACATCGGATACAGCGTGGTCAGCCATCCGAACAGCGTGCTGTCCTGCGCCAGCCCGCGGGTGATCCACTGGTAGAGGTGGTGGTGGGTGTTGACCAGGCCGGGGGTGACCAGGCAACCACTCGCGTCGACGGTTGTGGCGCCCGGCGGCGGGTTCGGCGCCGGGCCGGGGCCCACGGCGGTGACCCGCCCGCCCTCGAGGACGAGGTGCCCGCTCGCGTGCTCGGTTCCGCTCGCGTCGACGGTGGCGATGTGGCAGCCGTCGAGGACGACGGCCGGGGCCTGAGCCAGCGCCTCGCTCACTCGCCCACCGGCTCGAGGCGGGCTCGCTCCCGGGCGGCGTCGCGGTTGAGCGCGCCGCCGCGGGAGCCCCGGAGCTTGGCCTCGAGGTGCACGGCGACAGTTACCGGCTTATAGCGAGGCGGGTTGTCGGCGCCGGCGCATCCCGGCAGGCAGGTGACGACGGCCTCGGCGTTGCCGTCGTGGAAGTAGGCCGCCGAGCGGCGCCGCACCGCCCGGCCGTTCGCATCCACCGGCGGCAGCACCCGGTGCATCGAGGACAGCCACCTGTCGTTGGTCCAGCGGGCAAGCGCGTCACCCAGGTTGACCAGCAGGGCACCGGGAGCGGGCACGACGTCATGCCAGCCTCCGGCCGCATCCAGCACCTGCAGCCCCGGCGAGATCGGGTCCGCCCACAGCACGGTGACGATGCCGTAGTCGGTGTGCGCGCCCATCCCCATCTGGTCGACCTCGACCCGGACGTCACCCGAGGGCAGCGAGAAGCAGTTCATCCGCAGGACGTCGATCGAGTGGTCGGTGAAGCCCGCGAAGTAGCCGCTCGGCAGCCCGAGTGCGACGGCGAACACCTCCGTCAGCTCGCGGGCGACCCGGCCGGCCTCGCCGAACCACGCCTCGACCGCTGCGCGGAAGCCCGGCAGCTCCGGCCACAGGTTCTCCGGGTAGTGCTCGGTGGGCAGGGCCAGACCAGGCCAGTCGGAGGCCTGCGTGCCGACGTTGAACGCCTCGAACAGGTCCGGCGCCGACACGACGCCGAGGCTGTAGGACAGGTGCTCAGTGCGCGGGCCGGTGTAGCCGCGGTTGATGCTCGGCGACGGCGGCCGCAGGGCGTTCTTCGTCGCCGCCGGCAGGGCGAAGAAGGCGTCGATGGCCGAGCCGAGGCCGTCGACGACCGGCCCAGGCACGCCGTGCCCGACGATGTTGAGGAACCCGACCTCCCGCCCGGCCCGGTCCACCTGCGCCGCCACCTCGGCGCGCTGCGCCGGCGTCCCCGCCCTGAAGCCGGACAGGTCGATGACGGGTACCTCGAAGGCTTGCCCCAGCTGCTCGGACTGGTCCATCAGCTTCCCCGGTACGTGGAGTAGGCATAGGGGCTCAGCAGCAGCGGCACGTGATGGTGCCCCGCTGCGTCGACGATACGGAAGACGACGACCACCTCTGGGTAGAACCCGGCCCGCGACTGGTAGGCGTCGATGTCGAAGGTGAGGCGGTAGACCCCCGGCTCGACCGGCCCGGCGAGGTCAGCGACCCGGCCGTCGCCATCGGTGCTCCGCTCGGCGCACGGCTGCCAGCCGTCGGCGCTCCGCTGCTCCAGACGGACGGGGATGCCCGCGGCCGGGGTGCCGGTCACGGCGTCCAGCACGTGCGTCGACACACTCATCCGAACGCCTTGGCGAGCCGCAGCCGCACGATCTTGGCCAGCTCGGTCCGTACGACGGAACGCTCGGCATCGGCATCCTGCCCAAGCCGCTTCCGCAGCGCGACGAGCATCTCCGGCGCAGACAAGCCGGTGGCGCAGATCAGGAAGACGAAGCCGAAGCGCTGCTCGTAGGCGACGTTGCCCTTCCGCAGCTGCTCGGCGACGGCGGCCGCATCGTCACCGGCGGTCACCCCGGCCTGCTCCTGGCGCGACCACGCAGCCTCGGGGTGCTCACCGCCGGCTCGCTCACCGATGCGAGGGTGGGCAGCCAGGGCCTCGGTCACGTCGTCCCACGACAGCCTCTCCAGCGCCGCCTCCGAGCGTCCGGCGAGAGCGGCGGAGGAGCCGTACGGGCGGCCGGCCACCACCTCGTCGATCCAACGGCGGCTCGCGCAGCAGGGCTCGAGCAGCCGGGCGGCCTCGGTCCGATCGGCGGCATCGAACCCGGCAACGCTGGCGGGCACGTTCGCGGGCTCACTAGCAGGCACAGCGGTCACCGCCACCTGCACCATCCTCCCGCGCCTGCTCGTCGCCCCTGCTCGTCGCCCACCGCTGACCGCTCACCGCTCACCGCGGAGCGACCGCCATAGTCGCACCGCATTATTTCAGCGTGGTGACGGCAGCCTGCGTGCGCGGCCAGCCGCTACCGACCCCGCATCACGTACTCGGTCCAGGCGTCGACCGCCTGTTCTGACGTCATAGCCTCCACATCGCGACGTCCCAGGCCGGCTGTGTGAACCAGCCGCTCCACCAGCCAGGGCTCCGGTGCCGCAGCGGGCACGAGCGGCGGCCGCGGGTCGACACCTTTGGCTCTCTCACCCAGTTCGGTGACGACGTCGCGCAGAGAACGGCGCGCCGGCCCGTCCGGCAGGCTCTCGACCCGCGCCTCCAGCTCGGCGTAGACCTGAGCGTCAGACCTAGCGGCGACTGCCCAGACCTCGGCAATCTCGATGACGATGCCGCCACGATCGTCGTGCAGGACGCGCCAGATCAGCCGCCAGTGGCGATCCCCGACGACGAGCTTGCGGTAGCCGATCAGACTGCCGACCAGGGGTTCACCCGCCTGCGGATCGGTCTCGAGCAGCAGCATCTTCTTCAAAGCCCAGACCAGCGCAGCGCCGTCCAGCCTGTGGATGTCCTCGACTGCGGCGTCGGTCAGCCACACCTCCGGCGGTGGCTGATCAGCTCGCCGGCTGCGAGGGGCTGACCGGCGGGTCAGACGGGATCATCCATCGAGGCGAGCTGCTGCCGGGTGTAACCGTAAGAAGAAATGACGTCGTCGAGCGGGCTCCGGTTCCCGGAGTCAGAGGCGGCACGAGCCAGCACGAGGGCGACGTCAGTCAGGTCTCGCTCGAGGTCGGCCAGCCTCTGTACGTCCCGGTAGCTGACCACGGCCGCAACCGGTTCCGCGCGACGCCGTAAGACGGTCGTGTGCCCGGCCTCGGCGTCAGCCACCAGCTTCGATACGCCCCTGCGGCCCGCCTCAGTAATCTGAACCGCCTCGGACGCGGCGAAGATGCTCACGGCCGAACTATACAGAAACCTGTGTAGTTGATTTGAGCGAGGCGGATCCAGCCATGACCCAGACCGCCGGCGCCGAGCCCGATCTCGTCCTGCGGGCGCGCCGGGCCATCACCCCGGCCGGTGAGCGCGCAGCCGACGTGGTGGTACGTAACGGCCAGATCGCCGCTGTCAGCGCGATCGGCAGCCAGTCAAGCAGCGCGCAGTCAAGCAGCACAGGGCGGCCGGCAACGGTCATCGACGTGCCGGACGACTGCGTGCTGCTACCGGGGCTGGTCGACAGCCACGTACACATCAACGAGCCCGGCCGCACCGAGTGGGAGGGCTTCGTCACCGCTACGGCAGCAGCTGCGGCCGGCGGGGTCACCACCGTTGTCGACATGCCGCTGAACAGCATCCCACCGACGGTGGACGTGCCCGCCCTGCGTACCAAGGAGGCAGCGGCCGCCGGCCGGATCAGCGTCGACGTCGGCTTCTGGGGTGGCGCTGTCCCCGGGAACGCCGGCCAGCTGCAGTCGCTGCACGAGGCCGGGGTCGCCGGCTTCAAGTGCTTCCTGCTCCCCTCGGGAGTCGACGAGTTCGCGCCGTTGGACGAGGACGGCCTGCTGAGTGCGATGCGGACCATCGCGTCCTTCGACGGCCTGCTGATCGCTCACGCCGAGGACCAGCGCACGCTCGACCTGGCTCCGCCCACGACCGGCCGCTCCTACGCCGGATTCGTCGCCTCGCGGCCACCCGCTGCGGAGACGAGCGCCATCGAGATGCTGCTGGATGCCACCCGCCGCACCGGATGCCGGACCCACATCGTCCACCTGTCCGCCGCTGCGGCTCTGCCGCTGGTGCAGGCGGCCAAGGATGAAGGGTTGCCGCTGACCGTCGAGACCTGCCCGCACTACCTCGCCCTCACGGCCGAGGGGGTTCCCGACGGCGCCACGCAGTTCAAGTGCTGCCCGCCGATCCGCGCCGAGGCCAACCGCGAGCAGCTGTGGCAGGCCCTCGGCGACGGGCTGATCGACATCGTCGTGTCCGACCACTCGCCCTGCACCGCCGAGCTCAAGCGGCTCGACATCGGCGACTTTGCGGCGGCCTGGGGCGGCATCGCCTCGCTGCAGCTGAGCCTGCCGGTGGTGTGGACGCAGGCGGCTCGTCGGGGCTTCAGCCTGGCCGACGTCGTCCGCTGGATGAGCCGCGGCCCCGCCGAGCTGGTCGGCCTCCCGCGCAAGGGTGCGCTGGCCCCCGGGTTCGATGCCGACCTCGTCGTGTTCGCACCCGACGAGCACGTCACCGTCGACCCGAGCACACTGCGCCACCGCAACCCGGTCACCCCCTACGCCGCCGCTACCCTTCGCGGCATGGTGCGGGCGACATGGCTGGGCGGCGAACAGGTCGACGACGGGCATCCGCGGGGGCGGTTGCTGCGCCGGGAGCAGCCGTGATCGAGCGCCTGCAGGCTTATCCCGAGCTCGCGAACCAAGCCCTTGGCGGGGCCGTCGTGTGGAGCAACGACGAGTTCTACGGTGACGCGGACCAGCTGCTCGTCCCGGCCGCGCCGGTGCACGACCCGCTGGAGTTCGACAACCGCGGCAAGGTCTACGACGGCTGGGAGACCCGGCGGCGGCGCGAGTCGGGGGTCGACTCCGCGATCATCCGGCTCGCCACCCCGGCCGTGGTGCGGGTCGTCGACATCGACACGTCGTTCTTCCGCGGCAACTACCCGCCGCACGCCTCAGTCGAAGGCACGGCGTTGCTCGGCTACCCCACGCCGGACGAGTTGCAGGCGGCGGACTGGTTCACGCTGGTCGAGAAGACCGACATCTCCGGCGACGCGTCGAACGTGCACGAGGCCACCGGCCCGGAGCGGCTCGCCACCCACATCCGGCTCACCATCTACCCCGACGGCGGCGTGGCCCGGCTACGCGTCTACGGCGACGCGTTGCCCGACCCCCGCTTCCTCGGTGGCCGGATCGACCTCGCGTCGACCGTGCACGGCGGGCGGGTCGTGGCCTGCAGCAACATGTTCTACAGCTCCCCCGCCAACGTGCTGGCGCCCGGCCGGGCTGTCGTGATGTCGGACGGTTGGGAGACCTCGAGGCGCCGCGACGACGGTAACGACTGGCTCGTCGTGCAGCTCGCCGCGCCCGGTCGGCTGCACGACGCGGTCATCGACACTCTGCGCTTCGTCGGCAACGCTCCCGGCTGGGCCGCCCTCAGCGATGCCGACAGCGGCGCGGTACTGCTGCCCCGTACCGCGCTGCTGCCCGACACCGAGCACCGGTTCCGGCTCCAGGATGCGGGCACCGTCCGCAGGGTCCGGCTCGACATCTACCCCGACGGGGGGATCTCACGGCTGCGGCTGCATGGCGCCGTCGCGGAGGGGGCGCGGGACGAGGTTGGCCGCCGCTGGCTCAGCCTGCTCGACCCGGCTCAGGCCACTGCGGTGTCGGCGGACGAGTTCTTCGCGTGACCGGGGGCCGGCCGGGAACCGCGGCCGCAGGCAGCCCGGCGCTGCCCGGACACCTCGTCGACCGGCTCGACGCCTCCCTGCAGCAGGACGACGCGCTGCGGATGGCCCGCTACCCCGGCAACGGGACGGGCCGGCAGCCGGTGCACACCGTGTACGTGCCCGCCGACCGCTTCACCGCCCGCACGGTTCCGGAGTGGGGGGCCGCCGCGCTCGAGGCGATGGACCGCCACGGACCGTTGCCGGGCGCCGGGCTCGATGCGGTGGCCGGCCTGGTGCGCGACAAGCTCGTCCGCGAGCCGATCGAGGACCTGCGCATCGACCTCGAGGACGGCTACGGGCTTCGTACGGACTCGGTTGAGGACGCCGACGTGTGTGCCGCCGCGACGGCTCTGGCCGACGTCGTGACGAGCCGGGCCGCGCCGCCGTTCTGCGGCATCCGCGTGCGCTCCTTCGAGGCCCCCACCCGGCGGCGCAGCGTGCGCACCCTCGACCTGTTCCTCGGCACCCTGCTGGCGTCGGCGCCCCTGCCGACCGGGTTTCGGGTGACGCTGCCGAAGGTGTCCTCCGTGGCGCAGGTGACGGTGATGGCCGATCTGTGCGAGGCGCTGGAGGCGGCATACGGCCAGGCGCCCGGGGCGCTGCGCTTCGAGATCCAGGTGGAGGTGCCGCAGGCGATCCTGGGTGCCGACGGCACCGCGCTCATCGCCCGGATGCTGGCTGCTACCGCGGGGCGCTGCGCCGGCCTGCACTACGGGACCTACGACTACAGCGCCGCACTGGGCATCGCCGCGCCGTACCAGAGCATGGAGCACCCGGCGGCCGACCACGCGAAGGCCGTCATGCAGCTCGCTGCCGCCGGCACCGGCATCCCGGTCAGCGACGGCTCGACGAACGTCCTGCCCGTCGGCGACACCGCTGCCGTGCAGGCGGCCTGGGCGTTGCACGCCCGCCTCGTTCGTCGCTCGCTGGAGCGCGCTTTCTACCAGGGATGGGACCTGCACCCCGCCCAGCTGCCCACCCGGTTCGCTGCCACCTTCACCTTCTTTCGCGACTCGCTCGAGGTGGTCGCCGCGCGGCTGCGGGCCTACGTGGAGCGCGAGGAGACCGGGACGGCCGACGAGCCCGCGACGGCGCAGGCGCTGGCCGGTTACCTGCGACGCGGGATTGATGCCGGCGCGGTCCTCGCCGAGGAGGTGCAAACCCTGACCGGTCTGCACGTCGACGACATCGAGCGTCTGGCCGGCCGTCCCCCTGGTTGAGCAGAAGACGGAACGAGCCGATCCGTGACGCAGTGTCACTGCTGGTTGCGCATCCGCCGTAGAACCCGAGGGCGCCTAGGCGCAGACTGACAGCGGCGGCCGGCGGACCCGACGATCCGTCGCGGTACGTCATCCAGCATCCGTGACGACGTGTCTGCAACAACCCATCCCAGGAGGAACACATGGCCCGCAAGTCCCGCAAGGCGTCGTCGGCTGTCCTCGACCCCGACGTGCTGGAGGTGTCCGACCTACCGGTCGAGGTGGATCTGGTGGCCGAGCCAGACGCTGACTCGCCCGGCCCGGCGGCTGACCTGGAGCCAGAGGCGGCAGCGGCTGCCTCGGACGAGCTGGTCGACGCAGCCGTCGACGCCATCGTCGCCAACGCGACGGACACCGTCGTTGCCAACGCCACCGACACGGTCGTCTCCGACGCCACCGATGCTGTCGTCGCCGACGCCACCGACGCCGTGGTCAGCGCCGCGATGGACGCGGTCGCTGCTGCGGCAGGCGATGTGGTGGCCGAGGCGGCCGCCACCAGCGCCGCTTTCGAGAGTTCCGGTGCCGACAGCGCAAGCCTGCTCGACGGGTCCGGGAACATCGGCGATGCCGCGGGTGCACGTGCTGTCAGCACCGAGCAGAGCCGGCTCGCCGCCCGGACCGCAGCCGCCCGCGCCGCGGCCCGCACCGCCGCGGCAAAGGCCGCCCAGTCCGCCCGAGAGTCCGCCGCACGGCAGGCGAAGGCGCAGGCCCGCGCAGCTGGGGAGCTGAGCCGCGAGACCCGGCGCCGGGCTGCTGCCGCTGCCCGTGCCCGCCGGGAGCAGGCGCTCAAGGCCGCGCGCCAGGAGGCCAACCAGGCGTTCGGTGCCGCGCGCAAGGAGGCCAACCAGGTCGTCAAAGCGGCTCGCAAGGAGGCCGACCAGGCACTCGGGGCCGTCCGCAGCTCAGCAGACCATCTGGTGTCCGCCGCCGTTGACGTCCCCGCCCTGCAAAAGATCAGCCGCCGGGCACGTCGCGCTGCCGCGGCCAAGCAGGCCAGGGCACGCCGTGCTCGGCAGCTCCGGCTCTCGCTGGCCGTCGCGATCGCGGTCGGCATCGGGGCTGCCGTGAGCGCGCTGAGCAAGCGTCGTTCCGCCGGCAGCGCGGGTGGTACCGACACGACGATCGGCGCCACGGCCACAGCGACCGGCACAGCAACCGACACAGCAACCGACACAGCACCCGCCCCCGCCGATGCGACGCCCGCGTTCACCGACATGCCGGTCGGCCCGCAGGACCCGGTCGTTGCCGGCGCGCTGATCGACCCGCTGGACGAAGCGCCGGCGCCGCTGCCCGGCGCTGAAGTCCGCGACCCGGAGACCGGCCTCAACGGCCAGCAGTAGCAGCAGCCCTGCCGTCCTGCAGCCCGAGTGCGGCTGCAGGACGGCAGGCTTGCCGGGGCAGCAACACCGAGGAGGGGGTGGCAGTGGCCGACATCGTGCTGGTCCACGGCGCGTGGCACGGGGGTTGGGGCTGGCAGCCGGTCGCGAGCCGGCTACGCGCGGCGGGTCATCGGGTCAGCGCTCCCACCAGCCCCGGCCTCGCCGCTGACGACGATCCCTCCGGGGTCACCCTGACCGACTGCGTCGACGCGCTCGTCGCCCACGTCGAGCGCAGCGACTTCTTCGAGGTGACGTTGGTCGCGCACAGCTGGGGCGGCTACGTCGTCGCTGGCGCCATTCCCCGGCTGGCCGACCGGCTGGCACGGGTCGTCTTCTGGAGCGCGTTCGTGCCCGAGGTCGGCCGTTCCCTGTACGACGAGGTCCCACCTGACTACCAGGGCCTGTTCGCCTCCCTGGCTGAGGCGTCGGGCAACCAGACCGTGACGCTGCCACTGGAGGTCTTCCAGGGGGGGTTCATGGCCGATGCCGAACCGGCCGCGTCAGCGCTCATCCACTCCCTGCTACGCCCGCAGCCCTACCACACCTTCACCGACGAGCCGGTGGGCGGCAATGACTACCGCGAGGCCGGGGTGCCGCTGGAATACCTGCTCTGCAGCGAAGATGTCGCGCTGCCGCCCGGAGAGTTCGGCTGGGCGCGGTTCGCCGATCGCATCGGCACCCGGCCCGCACCCGTGCCGGGCAGCCATGAGGCGCTGTTCACCCGGCCGGCCGAGCTGGCCGGCAGCATCCTGCGAGTGTTGCCCGGCTCCTGAGGAAGGGCTGCTCGCACTGGTGTCAGCCGAGGTTGCGACTGCTTGTTTGCCGCGAGATAGGTAGGGAACCTACCTACCTACCTGGAGCCCATCGTGGGCTCCGCCACACAAGGAGAGCCCTCATGGGGATCATTGCCTGGATCGTGCTTGGAGCCATCGCCGGTGTCGTCGCCGAGAAACTGACCGGCTCGCGGACCGGCATCGTCGTCGCCACCGTCCTCGGGATCGTCGGCGCCCTGCTCGGCGGCTTCCTTGCCAAGGTGCTGTTCCACGTGCACTCGCTCGACAGCTTCTTCAACCTCAGCACCTGGATCACCGCCATCGTCGGCGCGGTGATCGTGGTCCTGGCGGCCCGGGCCGTCATGGGCAACCGCACCGGCACGCGCAGCGCCGTCTGAGCTGGGGAGGCCCACCGGCGGCGCAACGGCGCGTCGCTGGTGGGCCTCGCCGTCAGGCCTTGCGGCTGGGCGCCACGCCTAGGCTGCACGGCAGGATGCTGGGTGCACCCGATCGTCCGGTGAACCGCCGGCCGACACCCGCAGCAACCGGCCCGACAGACAGGAGCGACGAAGTGGTCGTCCTCACCGACCGGCACTTCGCCGGCCTGCTCGCCGTCCGTAGCGCCATTGCCGAGTTCGAGCGGACCGGCGAGCGCGAGGCCAGGTCGGCCGGCCTCACCCATGTACAGCACCATGCCCTGCTCACCTTGCGCGGTCACGGTGAGCAGATCGGCCCGCGCGTCGCCGACGTCGCGCATTCGCTCGGGATCTCCAGCCCCAGCGCGGTCGAGCTGGTGGCGCGCATGGTCTCGGCCGGCCTTCTCTCGCGCCGCCCCGACCCCGACGACGGTCGGGTCACGCGGCTCCGCCTCACCGAGCTCGGCGAGCGACTCATGCACCAGCTCAGCCAGGCGCACCTGCCCAGGCTGCGTGAGCTGACGACCCGCGGCGTCCAGCATCTCGCCGAGTGACGCCACCGCAGCCTCAGCAGGACTGAGCCCGCCACCCCGGGGCACCTTCTCGGCATGGACATCACCGAGCTGATCCTCGACGACCACCACCGTCAGCGGCAGGCCTTCGCCCGCCTCGACGACATCGACCGCTCGGACACCGAGCGCCTCGGGCTGGTGTGGGAGCAGCTGGCTGAGTTCCTGGAGCTGCACGCCGCTGCCGAGGAGGCCGTCTTCTACCCTGAGCTGCTGAAGCACGCCGACCCCGACGGCGAGGAGACCAAGGACGCCATCGGCGATCACAACGACATCCGCGACGCGGTCGCTGAGGCAGCCCGGGAGCAGGTCGGCAGCGACGCCTGGTGGAAGGCGGTCGGCGACGCCCGCAGCGCCAACACAGAGCACATGGGCGAGGAGGAGGACGAGGGGCTGCCGGACTTCCGCCGGCACGCCACGCTCGAACTTCGCGACGAGCTCGGCCTGCGGTTCGAGGCGGCCAAGAGTCCCAAGGTTGCCGAGACCCTCGACCTGGGCGACAAGGACCCGGACGAGTACGTCGAGGCGAACAGCTAGACGAGTGGTGTCGCAGGAGGATGCTCTCCTGTGCGCGCACCGGGCGCGCCCTACGACCAAGGAGGGTCTCGTGGCCTCTCGTCTGAACCCGTACATCAGCTTCACCGACAACGCGCGCCAGGCCATGGAGTTCTACCGGTCGGTGTTCGGCGGCACATTGCGGCTCAACACCTTCGGCGAGTTCGGGGCGCCGGACTCCCCGGACGCCGCCAAGATCATGCACGGCATGCTCGAGACCGACAGCGGGTTCACGCTGATGGGCGCCGACACCCCACAGGGCATGGAGCACGCGCCCGGGACGAACATCACGGTCAGCCTGAGCGGCGAGGATGCCGACGAGCTGCGCGGCTACTGGCAGAAGCTGTCGGCCGACGGCACCGTGTCGATGCCACTCGAGAAGCAGATGTGGGGCGACGAGTTCGGGATGTGCACCGACCGGTTCGGCATCCCCTGGATGGTCAACATCGTGGCGCCGTCGTCCTGACGTCCACACCACGGGGCGACGATTCGAGCCACGAAAGCAGGGAGCAGCGAGCGGTAGCTGCCATGGGATAATCAGCAGGGACGCGAGCGGGTTGACCCTGCCAAGTGACGGCGCGTAGGCAGGCAATCGGCTGCTTGCCCGTGCCTGTCACGCACTCCAGCACGCCCCCAGGAGACTGATGTCCTGCACCGCCGTTCCCGCGGAGACCCGTGCGCTCAGCCTCGGTGCGGACCCGGTCGCCACCCGTGCCAAGCGAGCTGTCACGGGGGCGTTCCTGGCGAGCGGTTTCGCCTTCGCCAGTTGGGCTTCTCGCGTTCCTCAGGTGCGGCAGAGCCTTGACTTGAGCCCTGGGGCGCTTGGCCTGGTCCTGCTCGCCATCGCGTGTGGATCGATCCTCGCCCTCCCTCTCGCGGGAATCATTGTCACTCGCTTGGGGACCGCCCGGACGGTCAGCTGCATGTCTTCGATCCTCGCGGCAGGCTTGGCCACCGCTGCCGTCGGCCAGCACTACAGCGTGGTGCCGGTCGTGATCGGGCTGTTCCTGCTGGGCTTTGGCAACGGCACCTGGGACGTGGCGATGAACGTCGCTGGCGCGAGCGTCGAACAGCGACTGCGGCGCTCGATCATGTCGCGGTTTCATGCGGCCTTCAGCCTCGGCACCGTCGCCGGCGCGCTCCTCGGTACGGCCATGGTCGCGCTGCGGGTGCCCGTGATGGCGCACCTGCTCGCTGTCGCAGGCGGCATCGCGCTCGTGGTACCGGTTGTCGTGCGTTCCTTCCTCGGCGCCGTGCCATATCCGGCGGACCGCCGCATTGAGCAAGCAGCCGGGCGCCATCCGCTACGTGCGTGGGGCGAGCCTCGCACCCTGCTGATTGGCCTGCTCGTCCTAAGCATGGCCTTCTCCGAGGGCACCGGCAACGACTGGCTTGGCATCGCCATCATTGATGGTTACCGTGCGCCAGCAGTGCTCGGTCTGCTGACGTTTACCGTCTTCCTCGCTGCCATGACCGCTGGCCGCTGGTTCGGCCCCCCAGTGCTCGACCGCTACGGCCGCGTGTCCGTCCTGCGCGTCTCGGCGGGGTGCGCCTTCGCCGGCCTGTTCGCCGTCTCGTTCGGCGGCAGTGTCCCGGTTTCCATGGCCGGAGCGGCCCTGTGGGGCCTGGGCACCGCTTTGGGCTTTCCCGTGGGGATGAGCGCCGCGGCCGACGATCCGCTGCTCGCCGCGGGGCGGGTCAGCGTCGTGGCTTCAATCGGCTACGTCGCGTTTCTCGCCGGCCCCCCGCTCATCGGCTTCCTCGGCAATCGACTCGGTGTCCTGCACGCATTGACTGCGGCGGCCGGCCTGCTGGCAGTCGGGCTGCTGTCGGCCGGCGCCACCCGCCCCGTCCCGATGGGCACGGGCGCGGCCGTCCGGTGACTACTCGGCAGCGATGTGCGGTGCGATACGCAGGGCGTTTGCGGCGATCGTCAACGCGGGATTGAGGGCGGCGGACGACGGAAAGAACGAGCTGTCGCCGAGCCATAAGTTGTCGATGTCGTGGCTGCGGCAGTTGGCGTCAAGGACGCTGGTAGCGGCGTCGGTGCCCGCGACGGCGGTACCGCACATGTGGGAGTTGGTCTCGATGCCCATGCGCTGGGTGAAGATCAGCGGATAGCCCGACTTGCGGACGGCCTTCGTGATCCGGCGGACGAGCTCACGGTGCGGGGCGACGTTGGTGGGCGTCCAGTCGATCAGGATCCGGTCGCCGTCGAGCCTGACGCGGTTGTCCTTCAACGGCAGGTCCTCCGTCGTCAGGTAGATGTCGAGGCTGCGGCCGGTCATGAACTCAAGGGCCCAGTCAGGCGCCCACGGCCGAGCCGGTTTGATCATGGCTTTCTGCAGCTTTCCCAGCATCTGCAGATTGCCCAGCGGATAGGGGGTTGAGGGGCCGGCCTCGTAGAAGTCGTTGAGCCCCAGCGTCTTCTGCCACTTCGTCTCGTTCTTGCGCAGTGGGTTCACCCCCACGAAGAACGTGCTGTTGTGGACCATGTAGTTGCGGCCCAGCAGCCCGGACGAGTTCCCGAGCCCGTGGGGGTGCGCTCGAGTGGCGGACCGAAGGAGAAGGACGGCGGAGTTCACGGCACCGGCCGCCACCACCACCTTGTTCGCGTTGATCCTGACGATACGGCCCTGGTGCCTCGCCTCGGCCGCGACAACGCGACGACCGTCCGCTGAGGTAAGCAGCCGCGTCACCTCGGTCCTGGGCATGAGCCTGACGTGACCGCCGCCCAGTGCCGGGCGCACGGCCTTGTTCTCCGCCTCAGCCTTCATCCCTGTGTCGTCCGGGCACCCGTCCGCGGTGGTGACCGCGGCCCGGTCGGCCATTGTCGTGACGTTCATGCCGTTGGTCATCCGAAACGGCGAGAGCCCTTGCTTGCGCAGGGAGGCCGCGAACCGGGCGATGGTCGGTTCATGCTCCAGCGCCGGGAAGGGATACGGCGCCGAGTGCGGTGGTTCGGTCGAGTCCTCCCCTATCTGGCCGTGGGCGTCAAACAACTGCTCGGCCTGCCCGTAGAAGGGCTCGAGGTCGTCGTAGCTGAACGGCCACGCTCGTGAGACGCCCTCCTGGTGCGCGACCTCGGTGAAGTCGCTGCGGCGAAAGCGCGGCAGGGAGGCGCCGTAGAACTTGGTGTTGCCGCCGACCCAGTAGTAGACGCCCGGCGCGAAGGGCTCCCCCGTGTGGCCGTTGAACCACAGGCCAGCGTTCTTGTACCGCCCCTTGAGGTACATCTGCTCGGGCTGGGAGTTCTCGGGCTCGCGCGGCAGGAACGTCCCGCGCTCGACCATGAGCACCTCGGCGCCGGAGTCCTTCAACGCCCACGCCAGGGTCCCGCCGCCCATGCCAGACCCGACGATCAACACGTCGGTGTCGATCTCGTCGACGTCGTCGAGTGACACCAGCGCGTCGGGCGCGATACCGGCAGCGGCAGTGGGCACGTCGGGCTCCTGTGTCGCAGGGCCGGCCGGGCTCATCGCGTCGAGGCGAGCAGAGGTCATCATTGCCGCTTTCTTGACAGTGGAGCGGGGAACTGGTCCGGGCGCGTCAGGCCGCTTGCTGTGCGGGGCGAGCGGCCCAAGCCATGCCCTGGCGCACCAGCCGGGTCACGTTCGGCTCGAGGAGGTCCTTCGGCGCGTGCCCCATCGTCTCGTAGAACACCCGGCCCTTGCCGAAGGTCGTGACGTAGGCGACCGGCATGCGGGCGCCCTCCAGCCATGGCAGGTGCTCACCGGAGAAGACCGTCTCGGCAAGGACATGCACGTTGGGGTCCACGTGCATGTAGTACTGCTCCGACGCGGCAGTGAAGTCCTCGACACCGGCAGTCACCTCGTGCTGCCGGTCAACCACGATCACCGGGTACGGGACCTCGACCGCCTCCCCGCCCGGGTGCTCGATGAAGGCGCCTCCGGTGACGAAGTGGTAAGGCAGGCTGGACCGGAAGGAGGCCGCCATGCCGTGCCACCCGGCGACACCCGTGCCCTCAGACACGGCTCGCAACAAGCTGCGTTCCTGCTTGTCGGTGAGGTCCTCGGTGGTGAGGGCCTGCGTCCACCCGACCACGATGAGGTCGTAGCCGGTCAGATCCTCCTCGAGCCGGAAGGGGTCGGTCGTGCCCTCGACCTCGAAGCCGAGCTCGTCCTCCATCAAAGAGGTCGCCCAGCGAGCGACCTCGTACGGCCGATGACCCGGCCAGCCCCCGTAGAGAAACAGCACCTGCGTCACGTGAGCCTCCACGGCGGGGACGGACAGTTACCGGCGGGGCCGGTCGCGCATCAGCGTCATCAGGGTAGGTCCGGCATCCCGGCGGGCGGCAGACTCACGCCGCGCAACTGATCGGGCAACCTTTGCACACGTCGTACCGTGCACGGGTGGCCTCAGCCCCTCTCCCCACACCTGTGGGCGACGCGCGTCAACTGAGCGTGGCGGCTGAGGGGCTCACCGTCGCCGCCGCCCTGCAACTCGAGATCTTTGCACGCGGGCGCGCTGAGGTCGTGGCCGGGAGCGACCAGCTGCACCGGGCGATCCGATGGGTCCACAGCGCTGAAATCTCCGACATCGCGGCATTCCTCACCGGCGGTGAGATGCTGCTGACCGCCGGCACCGGCATCAGTGACACGGCGGACGAGCAGCGTGCGTACGTACGGTCCATCGCCGGCGCCGGGGTTGCCGTCCTGGTCGTCGAGCTGTCCGGTCGTGCCTTCTCGGCCATGCCGCCGGCGGTGGTCGACGAGGCAGAACGGGTCGGCCTTCCCGTCGTGGCGCTCGGTCGGGAGATCCCGTTCGTCGAAGCGGCCGCTCAGGTGCACAGCCGCCTCGTCGACCTGCGGGTCAAGGAACTCCAGGACGAGGAGGCGGCGAGCAGCGCGTTCACAGAGTTGCTACTACGCGGCGAGGACTCCCTGACGATGGTCCACGAGCTGGCGCACAGGCTCGGGTACCCGTGCGTCCTCGAGGACCGGGCGCACCAGGTGCGGGCGTACTACGGGCGCACGGCCTCTGCCGACGACCTCATCTCACACTGGGCCGAACACTCGCGGCACCAGCATGGGGTGGACAACAGCGGGGGTTGCACCCGGCAACCCATCGCCCTCAAGGGCGAGGTGTGGGGTTGGATCCACATTCTGCATCGCGAGCAGCGGTTGTCGGCGGTGGACGACTACGTGTCCAGCCGGGCCATCGCCGCCATCGCGATCACGCTGCTTGGCGAGCAGATCCGCGGAGCGCGGCGATCCCAGCGCGCGGGCGCCCTGATCAGCCGGCTGATGCTGGGCGACATCAGCGGCGAGGGCTTCGTCGACCGTGCGCTGCGCCTTGGGCGCGACGTGCGCGGTCGGTCTTTCCTCGTCGTCATCGCCGGCGGGCTCGACGACGCCCAGCCGTTCGGCGAGCCTGAGCTCAGCGAGTGCCTGTCGAAGGCGGGCGCCATTCCGATCGTCGCCGACACCGTCGACTCGGCCCTGGCCGTGATCGCCCTGCCGGCGAAAAAGGGCGAGGCAGTCGTGCTGGCAGCGCTACGCCACGCGCCTGCTCGGCTGGGAGTGAGCCGAGTCGTGAAGGCGAGCGACCTGCTTCTCGCCATCCACCAGGCGAACAGCGCGTATTCCGCCACAGGGGCGGCGGGGAAGAGCCACTCACTCGTGCGTTTCGACGACCTCGGAGTCCTGCGGCTGCTGGTTCCTCTGGCTGATGGTCCGGAGCTGGCCAGCTACGTCGAGGACGAACTCGGAAAGCTGGTCGAGCACGACCTGACCACGTCCAACAAGCTCTTTCCGACGTTGAAAGTGTTCCTGGAGTGCGACGGCCGCAAGTCAGATGCCGCACAGCGTCTGTTCATCCAGCGTCGCACTCTGTATTACCGGCTCGAACGGATCGAAGCTCTGCTCGGCCTCTCGCTCGACGATGCCGACAGCCGGCACCGGCTGCACCTGGCGGTCCGTGGTCTGGAGTTGCTCAGCCAACGCAGCTCCGACCACCACGGACTATGGGTTCGCTGAGCACACCCGTCGGGGGCAGGGCGAGGCGCCCGCCCAGTAGGCAGGTTTCGCGCGGAAGAACCCATGTTTCGAGTGGATGAACCCGCTCACTGCCAGTGCAGGGTGTGCAGGCGAGTGCCCCAGGTCTGCACGCTTCGTGCCTGTTGCCCGCATCACGCCAGCCTTACGTTCCTCCCAATTCACTTCCAGCTCGGTGGCTGACGGAGGACCCATGGCACAGACCACGCACGAACGCCAGCAGCTCGACTCGGGCACGCTGAGCGATGATGAGCTGCTGGAACAGCTGGGGTACAAGCCGGAGCTGAAGCGGACGCTCGGCAAGTTCTCCAGCTTCGCCGTGCAGTTCGGGGAGATTGCTCCCATCGGCGGCATCGTGTTCACGATTGCTGTCGCGTTGACCCAGGTAGGGCCGGCGACGATGTGGCCGTGGCTCATCGCGGGCGGGCTGCAGCTGCTTGTCGCGTTCTGCGTCGCCGAGGCCTGCTCCTCGTTCCCGGTGGCAGGGGCTGCCTACAGCATCGTGTCGCGGTTGGGTGGCCGCTTCCTGGGATGGCAGACCGGGTGGTGGCTGGAGATCGCCCACATCGTGTCGCTGGCGGGTTCGTGCGTGGCGATCGCCCCGATCATCAGCTCATGGTTCGGCTTCAACGGCCTGGGTCACTGGCAGGTCGTCGGGGTCACCGGGCTGCTGATCCTGCTGTCCACGTTGATCAACGTGGTCAGCGTGAAGGTCGGGGCCAGGTTCGTCGACGTCGGCGTGTTCGCCACCATCGTCGCGTGCGTCGTGGTCTCGGTCATCCTGGCCGCCGCCATGCTGTTCGGCAGCCACCACATCCACGGGATCGACTACCTGTTCAGCACCGAGGGCACCGTGCACGGCTCGGCGGTGTTCCCGCTGCTGTTCGCCGCCCTGCTGCCATGCATCGTGCTCAACGGTTTCGACGTCAGCGGCAACGCCAGCGAGGAGACCAAGGACGCCGCGCGGGCGGTGCCCCGCGGGATGGTCATCGCCAACGGCTCGTCCTACCTGTTCGGCACCGTGGTCATCCTCCTGCTGCTGCTGTGCATGACCAACACCAAGGCCACTTTGGGCGCCTCGCAGCCGGTGACGTTCATCCTCGACCCGATCCTGGGACACCCGATCGCGAAGGCCTTCGAGGTCCTCGCGGTCCTGGGGCTCTACGTCAGCGGGGTCGTGCTGCAGATGGCAGGAGCGCGGGTGCTGTGGTCCCAGGCGCGCGACGGGGAGTTCCCGCTGGCGCGGTACATGGGCCGGCTGAACAAGGAGCAGGTCCCCGCTGTCGGCGTGTGGGCCGGTGGTGTCGTCGCGTTCCTGCTCGTGCTGTGGAGCAGCCTGTACGCCGTGCTCATCGCCATGACCGTGGTCCTGTGGGTCACTGCCTACGGCGTGCTGATCGCCTCGCTGTACCTCGGCAAGACCAGGGGCAACGTGCCCAGGCCCGCCTTCGGGGTCAAGGGCTGGCGGATCCTGTTCCCCGTCGCCGTCGTCTGGTCAGCGATCGTGGCGTTCGTGCTGGTCTACCAGAACCCCTCCCAGGTCGGCATCGGACTGGCCATCGTCGCCGCCATCGGCCTGGCGATCTACTTCTTCGCCCTGCCCAAGGGTCGTCAGATCGACCTGCTCGCAGCCGAACACGCCGCCGCGGGCCGCACCGGCAAGACGCTGCCTTCCCAGACACCCGACGAGACGACGGTCGCATGACGACGGCGGCCCGGACCCCGATCACCCTCCAGGAGGAGACCCCCATGCGGCTCAGCGGCTCGCAGGTCATCGCGCAGTGCCTGAAGAACTACGGCATCGAGTACGTCGCCGGCATCCCCGGCCATGGCGCCTGGGTGATGCTGGACGCCTTCCTCGAGCCCGAGTCCACCATCCCGTTCATCCAGGTGTTTCACGAGCAGGCCGCCGTTCACATGGCAGACGGCTACTACCGGGCCAGCGGCAAGCCGATGGCAGCGGTGACCTCAATCGGGCCGGGGGCGACCAACACCATCATCGGGCTGGCCACCGCCTTCGCCGACTCCACCAGCGTGCTGATGCTCAGCGGGGGGCCGGCCACCCACATGCGCGGTCACGGGGTGCTGCAGGAGCTCGACCGGTACCAGGACAACGACTTCCAGCGGGTCATCGAGCCCGTCACCAAACGGCACTGGGACGTGGGCCGCGTCGACGCCCTGCCGAGCGTTCTGCACCGCGCCTTCAACGCGATGCTGACCGGGCGGCGCGGCCCGGTGCACATCGAGGTGCCGATGGATGTCCAGGCTGAGGAGGCCGAGGTCAAGATGCACGACCTCAAGCGACGCCTCCCCATCGGTGTCGCCTACCCAGACCCGACAGCGATCGACGCGGCTGCCTCGGTGCTGGCCACCGCGCAGCGGCCGGTCATCGTGCTCGGCGGCGGAGCGATCTCCGGCGAGGCGTGGAACGAGATCCTCCAGCTCGCCGAGGGCCTGACCATTCCCGTCGTCACCACCTGGAACGGCAAGGGCGCCTTCCCCGAGGACCACCCGCTGTTCGCCGGCAGCGTCGGCCAGACCGGCACGATTCACGGCAACGCCCTGGCTGCGGGCGCCGACGTCGTCGTCTCCATCGGCTGCAAGTTCACCGACTGGTCGGCGTCGAGTTACCGCAAGGGCGTCTCGTTCTCCTTCCCACCAGCCAAGCTGATCCAGATCGACATCGACCCGTACGAGATCGGCAAGAACTACCCCGCCGACGTGGGCATCGTCGCCGACGCCAAGCCCACGGTGGCCGCCCTGGTCGCGGCAACCGTCGGGACGGCCGGCGGGGGCACGCCGGTTGAGCGGACCGAGTACCTGGCCGAGGTCGAGACCCTCAGGAAGCAGTGGGAGGCCCGGCTGGCCCCCCGCCGGGACAGCGACGACTCACCGATGACCTCCCAGCGCCCCCTGGCCGAGCTGCGCAAGATCCTGCCCCGCGACGGCATCGTGGTCGTCGGCTCGGGCAACCCGCAGGGCGCGGTCAAGCAGGGCTTCCCGGTCTACGAGCCGCGCACGCACCTGACCTCGGGCAGCTACTCCTCGATGGGCTGGGCGGTGCCGGCCGCGATGGGCGCCAAGCTGGCCAAGCCCGACACGCCGGTGGTCTGCGTGCTCGGCGACGGGGATTTCCTGATGAGCATCCAGGAGCTCGCCGGCTGCGTCACCAACAACATCCCGGTGGTGTTCCTGGTGCAGAACAACAGCGGATACATGTCGATCCGCGGCGGCCAACGCAAGCTGATGGACCGTCACATCGGCAGCGAGTTCAACCGCCCGGACGGCACTCCCTACAGCCCGGACTTCCTGGAGATCGCCAAGGCGTTCGGCCTGGAGGCGTGGCGCGCCGACACCGGTGAGGGGGTGGCCAAGGCGCTGCAGGAGGCGTTCGCCAGCGGCCGCCCAGCCGTCGTCGAGGCCATCACCGCTCGCGATGCAGGCGGCCCGTTCGTCCCCGGCTGGTGGGACTTCCCCTCCCCCGCCTACATCACCGACGAGCGGCAGGACACCTACTCGGCCGAGCGGGCGGACGAGCAGCACCTCTGAGTGCTCGCCCGACCCCGATTCACGTCCTGACAGTTCCCTAGAGAGGCACGACATGGCTCAGGTGCTCAAGGCCCCGACCTCCCCTGGCGAGAGCCAGACCGGCGGTGACGGGGTGGCCGAGAGGGTCGCCGCGATCATCGCCGATATCCGCGCGCGGGGCGACGACGCCGTGCGGGAGTACTCCCAGAAGTTCGACGCCTGGTCCCCCCCATCGTTCCGGCTGTCGAAGGACGAGATCGACGGGATCGTCGCCTCGCTGCCGACCACGACGCTCGACGACATCCGGTTCGTCCAGCAGCAGGTACGGCGCTTCGCGCAGGCTCAGCTCGACTCCATCGGCGAGTTCGAGATCGAGACACTGCCCGGTGTCGTCCTCGGCCAGAAGCTGATCCCCATCGCCGCGTCCGGGGCTTACATCCCGGGTGGTCGGTACCCGCTGCTGGCGTCGGCCCACATGACGATCGTCACCGCAAAGGTCGCAGGCGTGGAGCGGGTCGCGGCCTGCACCCCGCCCATCGTGGGCGAGACCCCGGCGGCGAGCATCGCCGCGATGTCACTGGCGGGGGCCGACGAGATCTATCTGCTCGGCGGCGTGCAGGCCGTCGCGGCCCTCGCCCTGGGCACCGAGACGATCGACCCGGTCTACCTGCTGACCGGGCCAGGCAACGCCTACGTCGCCGAGGCCAAGCGGCAGCTGTTCGGGGAGGTCGGCATCGACCTGTTCGCCGGGCCGACCGAGACGCTGATCGTCGCTGACGAGACCGCCGACCCGTTCGTGGTGGCGGTCGACCTGCTCAGCCAGGCCGAGCACGGCCCCGACTCCCCTGCCGTGCTGATCACGACCTCGGAGGCCGTGGGCCGGCAGGCGATCGAGCACATCGACCGGCTGCTGCCCGGCATGCCGACCGTGGACAACGCCGGCCCTGCCTGGCGGGACCACGGCGAGGTGCACGTGGTGGCCGACCTGGACGAGGCCTACGCCCTGGCGAACGACTTCGCCTCCGAGCACGTCCAGATCCTGACCGCCGAGCCCCGCGACGCCCTGAAGACGATGCGAAACTTCGGCGCCCTGTTCCTGGGCGAGGGCACGACCGTGTCCTACGGCGACAAGGTGATCGGCACCAACCATGTCCTGCCCACCCGTCACGCGGCCCGCTACACCGGGGGGCTGTGGGCCGGCATGTTCGTCAAGACCGTCACCTACCAGGAAGTGACCAACACCGACTCGAGCGCGCTGCTCGGCGAGGTCTGCGGCCGCGCCTCCCGGGTCGAGCGGTTCGAGGGACACGGCCGTTCCGGTGACATTCGAGCAGCCAAGTACGCCGGCAAGCCGCTGCCCTGGGCGCCCGAGCACCTCGAGCGGTGGAACGCGGCCAGGGCGGGCTCGGGGAGCTCCTGATTCCCCCCACCGCCACCTCGGTCCGTGTCGAGCACGACATGCTCGGCGAGCTGTCCGTCCCGGCCGACGCCTACTACGGGGTGCACACCACCCGTGCCCTCACCAACTTCGCCATCAGCGGCACCCGGATCGGGGAGCTGCCCGAACTCGTCACCGCGCTCGCGTGCGTCAAGCAGGCCTGCGCCGAGACCAACCGCGACCTCGGGCTGCTCTCCGAACCGGTCGCGGCCGCGATCGTCGGGGCGTGCCGCGACATCCGGAACGGCCGGCTGCACGATCATTTCGTCGTCGACCTCATCCAGGGAGGGGCGGGCACCTCGACCAACATGAACGCCAACGAGGTCATCGCCAACCGGGGCCTCGAGCTGCTGGGCCGGCCGAAGGGGGACTACGCCGCCTTGCATCCCGTCGATCACGTCAACGCCTCGCAGAGCACGAATGACGTGTATCCCACTGCGGTCAAGCTTGCGCTCTACGCCGCCATCGCACGCCTGCTGGCCAGCATGGACGAGCTCCGGCTGGCGTTCCAGGACAAGGCCGATGAGTTCGCTGATGTGCTGAAGATCGGGCGCACCCAGCTGCAGGACGCCGTGCCCATGACGCTGGGCCAGGAGTTCGGTGCCTACGCGGTCACCCTGGGGGAGGACCAGGAGCGGCTGCAGGAAGCAGCTCAGTTGCTTCGCGAGATCAACCTGGGTGCCACGGCCATCGGCACCGGGATCAACACCGACCCGCGCTACGCCAGCCTCGTCTGCACGCACCTCTCGCGGATCAGCGGGGTCGCCCTGGTGACCGCGCCTCACCTCGTGGAAGCCACCTCCGACACCGGGGTGTTCGTCCAGCTGTCCGGCGTGCTCAAGCGCATCGCGGTGAAGCTGTCGAAGATCTGCAACGACCTGCGGCTGCTGTCCTCAGGACCCACCGCCGGACTCGGCGAGATCAACCTGCCGCCGGTGCAGGCCGGATCGAGCATCATGCCGGGCAAGGTCAACCCGGTGATCCCCGAGGTGGTCAACCAGATCGCCTTTCAGGTCGTCGGCAACGACGTCACCGTCACGTTTGCCGCCGAGGCCGGGCAGCTGCAGCTCAACGCCTTCGAGCCGATCATCCTTGCCGCCCTCATGCAGAGCCTCAGGCATCTACGGGAGGGCTGCCGGACGCTGCGAACTCACTGCGTCGAAGGAATCACGGCCAACACCAGCCACCTTCGACGCGTCGTCGAGGGGTCGATCGGCCTGGTCACGGCGCTCACCCCCTACATCGGTTACGAGCAGTCGTCCGCCATCGCCGCGGAAGCGCTCGCCACCCGTCGACCGGTCGCCGAACTGGTCCTCGACCGTGGCCTGCTCACATCAGAACAGTTGGCCGACCTGCTGACGCCCGCCAACCTGGTCCGGCCGTTGGGGCCGGCTCCAGCCCAGGCGTCTCACAGCCCCCGCGAGGACCTCGGTCAGGTGCCGACGTAGGCCGCGAGGTGCTCGCCGGTGAGGGTGGAGCGGGCGGCGACGAGGTCGGCGGGTGTGCCCTCGAAGACGATCCGTCCGCCGTCGTGGCCGGCGCCGGGGCCGAGGTCGATGATCCAGTCGGCGTGCGCCATGACCGCCTGGTGGTGCTCGATGACGATGACCGACTTGCCGGAGTTGACGAGCCGGTCGAGCAGGCCGAGCAGCTGCTCGACGTCGGCGAGGTGCAGGCCGGCCGTCGGCTCGTCGAGGACGTAGACGCCGCCCTTCTCGGCCAGGCGGGTGGCCAGCTTGAGCCGCTGCCGCTCGCCGCCGGACAACGTCGTGAGCGGCTGGCCGAGGCTGAGGTAGCCGAGCCCGACGTCGACGAGCCGGTCGAGGATGGCGTGCGCGGCTGGCGTGCGCGCCTCGCCGCCGCCGAAGAACTCGCTGGCCTCGGTCGTCGACATGGCGAGCACCTCGCTGATGTCGCGGCCGCCGAAGGTGTAGTCGAGCACCTCGGCCTGAAACCGCTTCCCCTCGCACAGCTCGCAGGTGGTGGCGACGCCGGCCATTATCGCCAGGTCGGTGTAGATGACGCCGGCACCGTTGCAGGTGGGGCAGGCGCCCTCGGAGTTGGCGCTGAACAGCGCTGGCTTCACCCCGTTGGCCTTCGCGAACGCCTTACGGATCGGGTCGAGCAGTCCGGTATACGTCGCCGGGTTGCTCCGTCGAGAGCCACGGATAGCGCCCTGGTCGACCGACACCACTGCGTCCTGCCCCGACACGGAGCCGCGGATGAGGGAGCTCTTTCCCGAACCGGCCACGCCGGTCACCACCACCAGCACGCCGAGCGGGATGTCGACGCTGACGTCGCGCAGGTTGTGTGCCTTCGCACCGCGGATCTCCAGTGCGCCGGTAGGCCTTCGCACCGTCCCCTTGAGGGCGGCCCGGTCGTCGAGGTGTTGCCCCGTGAGCGTGCCACTGGCCCGCAGGCCCTCGACGGTGCCCTCGAAAACCACCTCGCCACCGGCAGTGCCAGCGCCGGGGCCGAGGTCGACGACGTGCTCGGCAATGGCGATCGCCTCCGGCTTGTGCTCCACCATCAGCACGGTGTTGCCCTTGTCGCGCAGCTGCAGCAGCAGGTCGTTCATCCGCTGGATGTCGTGTGGGTGCAGCCCGATGGTGGGCTCGTCGAAGACGTAGGTGACGTCGGTCAGCGACGACCCGAGGTGGCGGACCATCTTGGTGCGCTGCGCCTCCCCGCCCGAGAGCGTGCCCGACGGGCGGTCGAGGCTGAGGTAGCCGAGGCCGATCTCGACGAACGAGCGGAGGGTGTGCTGCAGTGTCGTCCGCAGCGGCGCGACGGACGGCTCGTCCAGGCCGCCGACCCAATCGGCGAGGTCGCTGATCTGCATCGCGGAGGCGTCGGCGATGCTGATTCCCTTGATCTTCGACGACCGAGCCGCCTCGCTGAGCCGGGTGCCGCCGCATTCGGGGCAGGCGGTGAACGTCACCGCCCGCTCGACGAAGGCGCGGACGTGCGGCTGTAGCGCATCGACGTCCTTGGAGAGCATCGACTTCTGGATCTTCGGGATCAGACCTTCATACGTCAGGTTGATGCCGTCGACCTTGATCTTGGTCGGCTCCTTGTGGAGCAAGTTGCGGAGCTCGTTCTTGGTGTACTTACGGATCGGCTTGTCCGGGTCGAGGAAGCCGGAGCCGCTGAAGATGCGGCCGAACCAGCCGTCGACGCTGTAGCCGGGAACGATGAGCGCGCCCTCGTTGAGCGACTTGCTGTCGTCGTACAACGCAGACAGGTCGATGTCGGTGATCGAGCCCCGGCCCTCGCAGCGCGGGCACATGCCGCCCGTGATGCTGAAGCTGCGCCGCTCCTTCATGGTCTTCCCGCCGCGCTGCAGCGTGACCGCGCCCGCTCCGCTGATCGAGGCGACGTTGAAGGAGAACGCCTGGGGCGGGCCCATGTGCGGCTGCCCGAGTCGGCTGAACAGGATGCGCAGCATCGCGTTGGCGTCGGTGGCGGTGCCGACGGTGGAGCGAGGGTCCGTACCCATCCGCTGCTGGTCGCCGATGATCGCGGTCGTCAGTCCGTCGAGGACGTCGACGTCGGGCCGGGCCAGCGTCGGCATGAACCCCTGCACGAAGGCGCTGTAGGTCTCGTTGATCATGCGCTGCGACTCAGCGGCGATCGTGTGGAACACCAGCGAGCTCTTGCCGGAGCCGGAGACGCCGGTGAACACCGTCAGCCGACGCTTCGGGATCTCGACGCTGACGTCCTTGAGGTTGTTCGCCCGCGCGCCGTGGACGCGGATCAGGTCGTGGCTGTCGGCGCCGTGCAGCGCGGGCGACTGCGGGTCGGGCCTCGTAGGCATCCTCAACGTGTCTCCCTTTCGAGGGCTCAGCGCAGCTGGTTGATGCGGATCAGGTTGCCCGCCGGATCGCGGAAGGCGCAGTCGCGTACGAACGGCTGCTCGGTCGGCTCCTGGACGCCCTCGGCGCCGGCTGCCTGCAGCCGCGCGAAGGCGCCGTCGACGTCGGCAGTAGCCAGGATGATGCGGGCGTAGGTGCCCTTGGCCATCATCTCGGCGATGGTGCGGCGCTCGTCGTCGGTGATGCCGGGGTCGGCGCCCGGCGACTCCAGGACGATGGACGTGCCGGGCTGGTCGGCGGGGCCGACCGTGATCCAGCGCATCCCGCCGTAGCCGACGTCGTTGCGGACCTCGAAGCCGAGGGTGTCGCGATAGAAGGCCAGAGAGGCGTCCGGGTCGCGAGGTCGCGTAGGTGCTGCATCGCGGGGGGTCCGCTGCTTACCCGCGAGATCATGCCACCGGGCGGACCGCGCACCCGATCAGAGCGTCGTCGGCTCGCCGCGCGTCAGCGGCGTGAAGGTCGTCCCCGACGGCGCGAGCGCGGTCAGCAAGCCGTAGTGCGTCGCGGTGCTGGCGAGCGCGGCCTCGTGGATCGGCACGGCGATGCGGGGGGCCACCGCGCGGACGAAGTCGATGGCGTCGCCGACCTTGAGCCAGGGGCCGCTGGCCGGCAGGCCGAAGATGTCGACCTCCTGCGGCGGAACGACGAGAGAGTCGCCGGGATGGTAGAAGGCGCCGTCGTCGATGACCAGCGCGCCGTTCGGTACCACCGGAATGTCCGCGTGCAGGGCTGCATGTTCACCGCCCACCACGTCGACCACAGCACTGCCGACGGTGACCCGCTCACCGGAGCAGACCACGGTGTGCTCCAAGCCCGCCTCGGTGACCATCGGCACCGACCCGGGGTCGACGAACAGGGCCGCGCCCGGGTTCGCGGCCAGCAGCGCCGGCAGCCGGGCGAGGTCGATGTGATCGGGATGCTGATGGGTGACCAGGACGGCGTCGAGGTCACGCGCCGACTCGAAGCCCGCGGCAAGCGTGCCCGGGTCGATCAGCAGCCGGGTGGTTGCCGTCTCGACCAGCACGCAGGCATGGCCGAAGTGGGTGAGTTCCATCAGCTGGCCTCCCTCTGGCCGGCGCGGCCGGAGGCGCCGAGGTCCATCGCCGGACACTACGCAGGCCGCAGGTCCGCCGCACGAGGCAACCAGGTGGCGACGAGGTAGCCCACCCCGAAGGGCGCGGCGGCGTAGCTGACCTCACCCACCCAGCCGTGCGGCGCTCCGCCACCGGGGACCACCTCCCGCTCGGCCAGCTCGGCGCACGCCCTCCAGGCGGCGAGGCCGCCGACGAGCAGCTGCCCCGCGAGCGCCTCGTCCAGCGCCGCCAGCGCCGCCGGATCGCCTTGACGTACCGCGGACTCGACCGCTTGGTCGAACCCTTCGGCCCGCGGGTCGAAGTGACCGGGCGCCTTCTCGGTCCGCTTCGCCGTGCCGTCGGCGACGACGAGCACGCCGGTCCGCCGCTGCCTGTCGAGGGGTTCGGCCGGACCGGGGACCGCCAGCAGCTCGTGCGGCCGGTTGCCCAGCAGCGAGGACCCGACCGCGAGCGGCAGCGGCAGCGGATCTGCGGTCGCCTCCCCGGGGGCGCCCCAGCCCGTGGCATCGATGCTGCCGGTGCACCACCCACCGGGCCGGCCGGCACCCAGCACGACGACCCGATCGACACCGCCGAGGACGCCGACGGCCTGGCGGCACGCCGACCGCAGCTCCGCCGGACCACCACCCAGGGCGGGAAGCAGCAGCGGCGCCGCGGGGACGAACGCGGCCGCGACGAGCATTACGCGAGTCCGCGGATGTTGACCAGCGGGTCGGCGAGGCCGCGGATCGCGTCGACCATTCGCAGCACCCGCAGCGTGGCAGGCACGTCGTGCGCCCGGAACACTCGCGCCCCCTGGAAGGCGCAGACGGCCGTGGCGGCCAGGGTGCCCTCGAGCCGCTCGTCGGGCAGCAGGTCGAGGACCTCGCCCACGAAGTCCTTTCGCGAAGCCGCGATGAGGACCGGCCAGCCCGTGGCGACGAGTTCGCTGGTGCGGGCGGTGATCTGCAGCGAGTGCCGGGTGTTCTTGCCGAAGTCGTGCCCGGGGTCGATCAGCACCGACTCGCGGGCGACCCCCGCCGCGACGGCGCGTTCGGCCAGCCCCGTCACCGTGGTGATCACGTCCGCGACGACATCCCGGTAGGCCACCCGGTGCGGTCGGGTCCGCGGTGGAAGGTGACCCGCGTGGGTGCAGACGACCCCGGCGCCGAACGACGCGGCCACCTCCAGTGTCTCTGGCTCCGGGCACTCCCATGGGTCGTTGACGATGTCGGCGCCTGCCTCGAGCGCGAGGCGAGCCACCGAGGCGCGGTAGGTGTCGACGCTGAGGACCGTGTCCGGATGTCGGTCACGGACCTGCTCCACGACCTCGAGCACCCGGCGGGCCTCCTCATCGGCAGTCACCTCGGCGCCCGGCGCGGCCTTCACCCCGCCGATGTCGACGATGTGCGCGCCCTCGTCGAGCACCCGGTCGACTCGGTCGAGCGCGGCGTCGAGGCTGAAGGTGCTGCCCCGGTCGAAGAACGAGTCCGGGGTGCGGTTGACGATCGCCATCACCAGCGAGGAGTCAGGCAGCTGCTTGCCCCGGAACCGCAGCACCGATCCCGGTCCCGTCAGCCCTGGCAGCCCGGTCAGTCCGGTCAGCTGGTCGGAGCCGTGGCCCCGCGGCGCATCGACCACATCTGGCTGGGACGCTCGAACTGCGTGGCGACCTCCCAGGTGACGTGCGGCGGCCCCGTCTCGCGGCGGAAGTTCTGCACCGCGACCCGGGCCAGCTCCGGGTCGGCGGCCACCCGGGCCGCCAGCTCCATCGCGCGGTCTTCGACGGCGGCGTCGTCGACCGAATCCCACGCCAGCCCGAGCTGCACCGCCTTGCGTCCGTTGACCTCCTCGCCGAACAGCGCCATGGCAGCTGCGGCCTCGCGGCCGATCAACCGGCTGAGGATGACGAAGTGACCGCCGCCGGGGTGCAGCCCGCGCTTGAGGAAGCCGCACAGCAGCCGGGCATCGTCGGCAATGATCCGCAGGTCGGCCGCGAGCAGCATGTTCATCCCGGCGCCCACAGCGGAGCCGCGGACCGCCGCGATCGTCGGGGCCTTGACCTGCCCCAGCCGGTAGAAGCTGGCGTAGATCAAGCTCATGCCGTCGTAGGCCTCGGGCGCAGCGGGATCCCGGCCGGCGTCGGTGAGGGTCTGGACGTCGCCGCCTGCGCAGAACGACTTGCCCACCGCGCGGACGACGACCGCGCCGACGTCGGGGCGAGCGTCGACCTCGTCGAATGTCGCGATCAACTCCTGCGCCATCGCCGGCGTCAGCGCATTGCGCCGAGCGGGGGCGTTCAGCGTCACCACGGCCACGCCGCCGTCAACCTCGAGCAGCACCTCACCGGAGCCATCGCTCACGACAACACCCACCTCATCGACGTCGCGCCGCAGGCCCGGTGCCTGCAGCTGGGTCAACAGATCCAGGACCAGGCCGAGCCCGGTCAGAGCAGATCAGAACACGCCGGTCAGCGCCGGCCACAGCCCGTCGGCAAAAGCCGCGCCGCCGGCGCCCCCTGGGCGCGCGACCAGACCAGCACCGAGCACCCGTGACCAGGCCAGCTCCGAGCCCGCCTCGTCGCGCCAGGCCCAGCAGCGCCGGGTCAGGTGATGCAGCCGGTGCTCCTGCGTGAAGCCGATCGCCCCGTGCACCTGGTGCGCCAGCTTGGCGACCACCTCGACGGCAGCGCCCGCCCGCACCTTGGCGGCCGCGGCACCGAGCAGCAGTCCACGCCCCTCGCCTGCGGCGGCCTGCACCGCCGCGTCGACAAGGGCAGCCACGGCCGTGACCTCGCCCGCCATCTCGGCGAGCTCCATCTGGATCGCCTGGAACGTGCCGAGCGGCCGGCCGAACTGCTCGCGCTCCCCCGCGTACTGCACGGTCCAGGCCAGCACCTGCTCGAGCGCGGCCGACAACTGCACCGCCCGCGCGAGCGCGTACCGCGCTCGCAGCTCGTTCACCTGCGCCGGGCTCAGAGCAGCGGCCGCCGAAGCGACAACGCCGTCGAACGACACCGCCCCGCGCGGCTCGCCGGCCAGGTTGGACGAGTGCTGCATGGATACCTCGGCGGTCGGGACGAGGGCGAGCAGCGGCCCGTCGGGTCCCACGGCCACCACGGCGATGGTCGTGGCGACCGCGGCCCACGGCACGTGGGTGGCGGTACCGGACAGCGTCCAACTGCCGTCGGTACCGGCAGCCGAGACGCCGGAAGCCGATGTACCAGCACCGGACGACGGGGGCAGCGCGAAGGTCAGCGGCTCCTCGGGCGAGGGCAGCGCCAGCCCGGCCAGCTCGACGGCTGGGCCGGCCACCAGCAGCTGCTCGGCCACGGGCACGGCAGCTGCCCCCTCGGCGAGGGTCCTGACCACGGCCACCGCGTCGGCGAACTCACCGCCGGAGCCGCCGGCATCCTCCGAGAGGCCGACGCCGGTGAGGCCGGACTCGGCGAGCACGCGCCACAGGTCGGCGTCCCACGGCCGGTCGGCCGTGAGCGCGAACGGCTCGTGCTGCTCGAGGATGTCGCGAACGGTCTGGGCGACGAGATCCTGGTCGTCGGACATCAGCGCAGTCCCAGCCCTCGTGCCACGATCCCGCGCAAGATCTCGTTGGTGCCGCCGCGCAGCGTGTAGCCGGGGGCGTGCAGCTGCGCCTCGGCGAGCGCGCGGGCCAGTGCATCGTCGGAGTCGAGCGAAGGGACGACATCGACCACCCGGCGGATCTCGTCGATGATGTCGACCTCGAACGTCGTTCCGACGTCCTTCACCATCGCCGCCGGCAGGTCCGGCAGCTCGCCGCGGTCGAGCGCAGCCGCGATGCGCAGCGAGAGCTGGCGCAGCGCCAGCAGGCGCGCCGATAGCCGGCCGAGGGTCGCCAGCTGCGCCAAGTCCTCGGTTTCGGCGGCCAGCCGGCCGAACGCGACGAGCAGCGGCAGCGTCGACAGGAACCGCTCAGGGCCGGAGCGCTCGAAGGCCAGCTCGGCGCTGACCTGGTGCCAGCCCGCGCCCTGCTCCCCCAGCAGCATGTCGCCGGGGACGACGACGTCGTCGAACACCACCTCGTTGAAGTGGTGGCCGCCGTCGAGAATGCGGATCGGGTTGATGGTGATCCCCGGCAGGGACAGGTCGATGAGCAGCTGCGTCAGGCCCTGGTGCCGCCCGCGCGGGCCCTCGCCCGGCGGGTCGCTGCGTACCAACGTGATGGCGTAGTGGCTGTGGTGAGCGTTCGACGTCCAGACCTTGCTGCCGTTGACGACCCAGTCCCCGGCCTGGTTACGGGTGGCCCGGGTGCGGATCGAGGCGAGGTCGGAGCCGCTGTCGGGTTCGCTCATGCCGATGACGAAGTAGCACTCGCCCGCGGCGATGCGCGGGAGGATCTCGGCGCGCTGCTTCTCGGTGCCGTAGCGCAGCAGGTTCGGACCCGACTGCCGGTCGGCGATCCAGTGCGCGGCGACCGGAGCCCCGGCGGCCAGCAGTTCCTCCGTCACCGCGTACCGCTCCTGCGCGGTGCGCTCGTGCCCGCCGTACTTCAACGGCCACGTCATGCCGAGCCAGCCACGCTCGCCGAGCTTCCTGGAGAAGGCGGGGTCGACGCCGGACAGCCAGGTGTCGACGTGCGTCTCGAACGTGCCCGCTTCGAGCTCGCTGGTCAGGAACTCTCGGACTTCGGCCCGCACCTTCTCGGCGGCCTCCGAGCGCGGCGCTGGCGCCAGCGTCAACGGGCTGCTCTTCATGGCGTCAACTTCGCTCTCGGTCGGGCACGGCACAGGCAGCGCCGGGGCGGCTTGCTGCTGATTATGCGATGCGGCGGGGTCGCTGAATCCCCTCGGGGCCATCAGTGCTCGTGCGCGAGGAGCCGGCCATGGGCTTCGCGGCGGTGGCGTCCCAAGGATCACGGTCGACCTCGAGCGGTTGCCGGCCGCGGCGCCTCGAGTATTACGTCGTACGGTCGGCTCCGGAACCCCGGACGCTGGAGGACAACGTGCCGCTCGACCCACAGATCGCCGGACTGCTCGCCTTGATGGAGACCAACGGCGCTCCACCCTTGTCGCAGGGCACGCCAGAGCAGGCGCGCGCCGGGTTTCGCATGCTCAGCGTCGGGATGCGTGACCCAGCGACGCTGGCGCCTGTCCGGTCCACCGAGGACGTGCTGCCCGGCGGGATCCCTGCTCGCATCTATCGACCGGAGGTCGACGGAACCGTCCCCACCGTGGTGTTCCTCCACGGTGGCGGCTTCGTCATCGGCGACCTGGAGACCCACGACGACCACGCCCGGCTGATCAGCGCCGAGGTCGGCGCGGTGGTGCTCAGCGTCGACTACCGGCTCGCACCCGAGCACCCCTGGCCGGCCGGGCTCGAGGACTGCATCGCCGCGACGCGCTGGGCGCTCACGCACATCGACGAGCTCGGTGGCGACTCCGCTCGTGTCGGGATCGGCGGCGACAGCGCCGGCGGTAATCTGTCGGCCGCCGTGGCCCTGGAGCTGCGCGGCGACGAGGGACCGCACCTGGCCGCGCTGCTGCTCATCTACCCGGGCACGGACTTCGAGGACGAGGCGTCGCACCCGTCCCGTGAGGAGAACGCGAAGGGCTACCTGCTCACCGTCGACGACATGCTGTGGTTCGGCGAGCAGTACGTGCCGAAGGGCGCCGACCGGCGCGACCCGCGGCTGTCGGTGTTGCACGCTCCCGACCTGTCGGGCCTGCCTCCGGCTGTCGTGGCGACGGCCGAGTACGACCCGCTGCGCGACGAGGGCGAAGCCTTCGCCGACGCGCTGGAGAACGCAGGGGTGAAGGTCGTGCGTCACCGATACGACGGGCTGATCCATGGCTTCTTCGGCCTCGGCGTCCTGTCGCCCGCCGCCGCTGCCGCGGTTCGGGAGCTCTGCGCCGACTTCAAGCAGCTGCTGGGGTGATCCAACCGCAGTCGACCGTTCCGGCGTGACGCCTCGGGTGCGAGCGCGACTCGGCATCGCCGCGACGCCCGTGCTGGTGCTGGTGCTGGCGCTGGCGCCTGCCTGCGCTGGCTCGACCAGCGACCGGAGCAGCGCTGCCCGCGCCGCTCCTGCTCCGCCGATCGGCGATAGCGGTCCCGCGGTCGACGCCGACCGGGCGGGAGCCGAGCCGGTGGGGGTACTGCCGGACCGAACGCTGACACCAGGAGCAGTAGCCAGCACGAACCGAGCGCAGGTCTGCGCCACGGGCTACAGCCGCAGCGTTCGACCACCCGCGGGCTACACGGATCCGCCTGAAGCGCACCCAGCTCGCCGCCGGTTACCCCGGCACCGCCGGGCTGCGAAGCCGCGCAGCCGAAGAGGATCACCTGGTGATGCTCGGACTCGGCGGCGACCCGCGGAACCCGGCCAACGTGTGGCCAGAACCGCGACGCGTCAAGGCTGCGGACGGCACCGACGCCGGCGCGGACGCCAAGAACGGACTTGAAGCCTTCCTCTACGACCAGGTCTGCCGTCGGCGCACCCTGTCCCTGGCGACCGCCCAGCACCAGCTCGCCACCGACTGGTACAGCGCATGGTTAGCAGCCGGCCGGCCTACCAGCAGCGGAGAGGCCGGGTGAGCCTTCGAGGCGGGTGAGCGGCTACACGATGCCCCACCCGACGGCGACATCAACCTCCGCTGGCTCTGACCGGCTAACCGGCCTGCCCGACTCACATCAAGAGCTCGGAAGGGCTGGGGCAGCGCTTGCCATCAGAAGGGGTCGTCCGGCCCGGGTTCGGGTGCTGCTGTTCGCCGGGGTGAGTGGTGCGGCACCGGCACCGGCACCGGCCAGCAGGTGGCGCAGCGGGTTGCGGTGGTGGCGCGGGTGCGGTAGGTGTCGATGTACCCGGTGCGGTCGGTGGGGCGTTGCAGGGCGCGTCCGCCTTCGTGTTGGGCGCGGTGGTGCCTGCGGCACAGCAGGACCAGGTTGGCAAGGTCGGTGGTGCCTCCGTCGACCCAGTGCTTCAGATGGTGCCCTTCGCACCAGGAGGGGGGCCGGTCGCAGCCGGGGTGCACGCACCCGCCGTCGCGGACGAACAGGGCGCGGCGCAGTGCCGGGCCGATGGTGCGGGTGCGCCGGCCGACGTCGAGGATCTGGCTGGGGCCGTCGGTGACGATGCGGCTGATGCTGGCGTCGCACGCGAGGCGGCGGGCGGTCTCGCCGGTGACGGGGCCGGTGTGGCCGAGCTGCGCGGCGGGGGCACCGGCGCGCTGTTCGAGTGATTCGAGGCTGACGGTGAGGTTGAGGTGGGGGCGTTCGCCGGCGACCTCAGGCAGCCCGCCGGCGGTCAGGACCTGTTGGCACAGCTCGATGAGGGCGTCGGCTCGGCGTTGGGGGCCGGTGCGCTGGTCGGTGTCGCCGGACAGGCCGCCAGCTCGCGGGGTGCTCAGGGCGCCGATCGCGGTGAGCAGGACGTCGCCGGCTTCGCGGTCGAGCCGGCCGTTGATCGAGAGCATGCCGTCATAGGTGCGGTCCAGGTACAGCTCGCGGGCCTCGTGCTGCTGGGCTTGGGTCATGGCTTGGGCCTGCGGGTCCAGGGTGTGGGCCCAGGACTGGGCGGCGCGGTGGGTGGTCTCGGGATTGGCCAGGATCGCCACGGTGAGCAGGTCGTCCTCGGCCTGGGCCATCCCCCCGGCGTAGTCGGTCTGGGCGAGCGCGACCCGGGCCGGTGTGACCGCCCGGTTGAGCACTCGGGCGTGCTCGAAGGTGATGTCACCGGTCGACAGGGCTGTGGCGATCGCGGGTAGCCGGTCGGCGAGCCCCCGGGCGGTGCGGACCAGGGACGAGGCGTGCCGGTGGTCCAGCCGTCCGGCGTCGGCGAGCCAGCCCACCGTCGACCCGCCACCGAGCCTGGCGGCTTCGCCGCTGCGGTCACAGACCAGCAGCTCGCGCAGCAGCTCGCCGTCGACCTCGTTGCGCAACCGCAGCAGGATCTCGACCCGGCGAGGGACCGCGACCACCGGCAGCAGGCTCAGGTCCTGCCCGGCTCAGGCGCGCAGCCCACCAGCGAGCCCGGCCAGCTCCTCGTCAAACGAGGCGCCACCCGCAGTTCCAACTGCGGTGCTATCTCTTGTCTCGAACACATGTTCGACTCTAACGAGAGGGTCCGACAAGAATGGCGAAGAAATCTGCGTCTTCGCGCTCCGCCGGTCCCGGCCTCGCCGTGCCAGACTGTGCACCTGGCCGGGAGGGGTGAGCATGACCACGTTGACGCAGCAGCACGCCGAGATCGACGACGGGACTGAGCTGGAGCAGTACCGCATCGAGCTGCGGGGCTACTGCTACCGCATGCTCGGTTCGCTGTTCGAGGCCGACGACGCCGTGCAGGAGACTCTGCTGAAGGCCTGGCAGCGGCTCGACAGCTTCGAGGGACGGTCCTCGCTGCGCTCCTGGCTGTACCGGATCGCCACGAACGTGTGCCTCGACAGCCTGCGCAGCCGGCAGCGGCGCGCCCTGCCGATGGACTTGTCGTCACCCGTTCCAGCGACGACGGAGCCTACGGAGATGCTGCCCGACAACGCCTGGCTGGAGCCCGCGCCGAACTCCGCGGTGGTGCCCCAGGCCGCCGACCCGGCACAGCGCGCCCTGCTGACCGAGAGCGTGCGGCTGGCGTTCGTTGCCGCGCTGCAGACGCTGCCGCCACGCCAGCGTGCGGTCCTGCTCCTGCGCGAGGTGCTGTGCTGGCAGGCCACCGAGGTCGCCACGCTCCTCGACGCCACCGTCGCGTCGGTCAACAGCGCACTGCAGCGCGCCCGCGCCACCCTGGGTGCGCTGGACCTCGAGAACCGCTCGCCCGAGCCGCTCGCGGCGGACGACCGCGATCTGCTCGTCCGGTACGTCAACGCCTTCGAGTCCTACGACATCAACGCCCTGGTTGAGCTCTTGCGCGAGGACGCGAGCATCTCCATGCCGCCCATCGTCATGTGGCTGCGCGGCCGGGCCGACCTGCGCGACTGGTACCTCGGCACCGGCATCGGCTGCTGTGGTTCCCGGCTCGTGCCGACGCATGCCAACGGGCTACCGGCCTTCGGGCAGTACCGCCGCGACCCGAACGGCGGCCACGCCCCGTGGTCGCTGCAGGTACTCGAGGTCGAGGGCGGCCGCATCGCGCACGTGCACCACTTCCTCGACACCTCGCTGTTCGAGCGCTTCGGGCTCCCCGCTCACCTTTGACGCCGCATCAGCGCGGAAGCTTCAGCGGCATGGCTGGCCGCCCGCGCAGACCGATACCGACAAGAGCGGCGAGCAGGCCGCAGCACGGACCGTAGAAGCGTCGGTCCAGCTCGATGAAACGCTGCGAGGGCGTCCACGGCACCAGAAGGTGGGTTCGGCCGCTCAGCCCGGTGATCGCACGGGCAAGAAGTGTCGCAGCAACGCCGGCCCGGGCAACTATGGCCACCCGCTGTCCTGCTCCCGCACCGGCATTCAGGGCGGCTGCTGCGGCGAGTGCAGCGGACAACGACCAGCAAGCCGCCGGCCCGGGCATCTGCTGCGTGCCGGCGACGGCGTCCGCGAGCCTTTGGCGGTCTGCGGCCGGCCAGCAGGAGCCGGTCGCCCACACGGCATGGAGGGCAGACACGGCGGCCAGCCCCGCTGCCGCGCCCAGCGCGAAGTGGTTCGACCGGACCACATTCACCTCCTGGGGACTCTTGATGTGGCCGGCTGTCAGCCTGGCATATGAGGCGAGGGACGCCTCGTGACGCACCCGCTGTCATGAGCTTGCGGAGATGACCAGGGCCGCTGCTGCAGACCGACCCATGCCCCGTTGGCAGGACATCGCGCATGCAGCGGTACCTGCAGGACCCGGACGAAAATCCGCAGCGGGCTCGTAAGCGCGTCGGCGGGCAATCTCGGTCGGGGGTGGCCTACGCGGCTCGTCGACGGCACCACAGTCGGGACGGTCCTGTTCGGCGGCAACATCGACCCCGCCCAGGCGCAGGCCTTCCTGTACGGCTGAGCGCGGGCCGAGCCGACCCGCGGCGCCGTCGAGCGGACTGTGGGGGAGCGCCTGTTGGCAGACGGCTACGCCGTCGTGTGCCTGGACAACTTCGTGACGGGCAACCCGGCCCGGCTTCGCTCGCACTGTCGAGTGGTTCCGAGCGCGCCCCGCGTTGCTCGGGATCAGCTTGCAGCGCACCTAGGAAGGCCATGCGGGACGAGGCGGATGCCCTCGCGCTGCAAACAGGACACCAACTCCGGCTCGCACAGCACCCGCGTCTCCATCTCCCGCTCGATCCGGTACGTGGAGTTCAGATCGTCGGCGTAGCCCGGGTGGCAGCCAAGTTCGGTGATGCCCTCGGGCAGGTCGACCAGGACGGCCAGCAGTGCCGAGAGGGTCAAGGCCTGCCAGTAGGGCTCACCCTTGGCCGACTGCCCGTAGTAGTCGCCGCGGTAGGTCACGACGGGCGGCCCGGTCTGTGGATTCTGGCCCCGAACCGTGATCCCGAGGCGCTCACCGACCTCGGCCAGGATCGTGCCCACGGGCTCCTCCCGGTGGACGTGCTGATGGCTGTCCAGGTGCGTAGGGGGATGGCCGGCGAGGCGCAGGAAGGCGCCGAGCTGCCGGTCGACCTCTGTGCGGACGGCGTCAGCATCAGCTGCGTCGACGCGCTCGTACCGGCTCCGCCACTCGCCCGAGGCAAACTCCCACTCGGCGAGGTCGAGGTGCAGCCCGACCGACAGGGTCTCGCACCGGCTCGCCCAGCGGAAGGCAGCCGTCGCCGCCGGTGCCAGCACCATCATGCTGGCGCTGGTCACGATGCCGCGCTCGTGTGCGCGGGCGATGCCGCTGTTGACACTGGGGCTGGCACCGAGGTCGTCGGCGTTGACGATCAGCTGACGCACCTGAGCTCCTCGGCGGCGGCCCTCGCCTCGCTTGCCCAGTCGACCGATCCCGACGGCGGCTTGAGCACCTGCCGAGCCCCCAGCCACCGCAGCGCCCAGATCAGCCGCGCCGCGGCGAGCTCGGCGTCGCTGACCGGGGCCGGAGCGGCCTCGTCGTACGCGGCGCGAAGCTCCCGCACGCCGGCCGCGTCCCAGCCGGTCAGGAGCGCCGCGAGGTCGATAGCCGCGGGCCCGGGAGCGGCGGACTCCCAGTCCAGCAGGCAGATCCGCCCGTCCAGCCGGCGGAGCACGTTGCCGGGATAGGTCTCACCGTGCACCACCACGCGGGGGGCCGCGGCGAGCACGGTCCGAGCGACCCCGGCGGCGCCGGCAAGGTGCTCAGGCGCTGGGCGTGCCAAGGGATCACGGTCCCACCAGCCGATGTCCTCGGCCGCGCACCATCCCGCTGCCGCCTTGGCGTGCAACCGGCTGATCTCGGCCGCCGTCACGAGCCAGTCCTCGAGGTCGCACTGCCACAGCGGCACTCCGGTCACCCGCTCGAGCAGCAGCAGACCGCCCGACTGGCCGAGCACGGTCGGCGAGCCGAAGCGGCCGCCCGGCACCAGGTGCCGGTAGGTCCGGACCTCTCGCTCGGGCGCCACCTTCCCGATAGCGGCGATCTCGGCGCCGTCGTCAAGCCGCACGGTGAGTTCGTACAGCGGATGGGTGCTGACGAGCGTGCTGCGTCGGCAGGTCAGCACCGACACCCGAGCATCGGTCAGCATGTCCGCTCCAGCAGGCCGCTGACGACGATGCGGGCGTCGAGGTGCTGCTCGGCGAACCGCCGGGCCGCACGGGCGTGGCGCTGCTCGTTTCGCAGCACGCTCTCGAGCGCCGCGACCGCCTCGTCGACGTCGCAGTAGGTCAGCAGTCCCTCGCCGAAGTCCACGAGGTCGCCGGTGCCGGTGTCGGAGACGACGGCCGGCCGGCCGCTGGCGAGGTAGGCAGCGGTGCGGTCGCTGAACCACCCGGAGCGGCAGGTGACGTAGCCACTCTTGGCGAAGCCGAGCTCGAGTCGGGAGGCTTGGACGAACCGGCGGTAGCGGCCGGGGCTTCCCGCGGCCCGGCTGGGGTCGGACAGCTGCCAGCCGGCTGCGGCGAGCAGACGCTGGTCAGCGGCGTCGCCGGAGTCGATCGCCAGGGCCGGGCGGACCGGTAGCGGCGCCCGTGCGGGCAGGTCAAGCAGGCCGCGAACGGTGTGGGCGCGCTGCCCCAGCGTCACCCCGTCCAGGTGGGCGGTGCCGTAGCTGCGCCAGTGGCCGACGGTCGTCGCCGCAGCCGTCTCGATGCGCTCGGCGACCGGCCAGGCTTCCAGCGCCACCGGCGGCGGCAGCGTCAACCACGTCAACCCCAGGTCCGGCACCCGGCAGCCGGGGCGCCCGACAGCCAGACCGACGGTCGCGTGAGCGGTGTGGCCGGCCAGCCCCACGTCGATGCCGGACAGCGCCCACGCCTGGGTGAAGCCAGGGTCCAGGTCGACGAAGACCCGCACCGGGATCGCGGCGGCACGCTCGGCCGGCAGCAGGCCCGACAGGTTCAGCAGGACGTCGGCCGGCGGCAACGCGTCCCCTGGAGCGAGCAGCAGCGGCCGGACACCCGTCGCACGCTGGACCGCGCGGGCATAGGCCCGCTGAGCAGGCGTCGGCGGGGCAGGCAGCGGCTCGACCAGGACGGTCTCGTGGCCGAGCGCGCGCGCACCCAGCACCCACGACAACATCGCCCACGCGACGCCGCCCTGGCCGGCAGCGGCGACGACGGTGCCGCAGACGATGATCCGCATGCTCAGATCCCGGCCAGGTCGAGGACGCCGGCGAGCACGCGACCTGAGCCGAAGTGCTGTTCGGCGAGCTCGCGGGCCGCTGCGGCGTAGCCGGCCGGGTCACGGGCCACCTCGCGGCATGCGGCGACGGCCTCCTTAGGGGTGGAGAACGGCAGCAGCGCGCTACCGCGGAGCTCGGGCCCGAAGCCGGTGTCCTGCACGACCGCCGGCTTCCCGCTGGCCAGGTAGGCCGCGGTGCGGTCGCTGGTCCAGCCGCACCGCGTGCCGACGTAGACACCCTGCGCGGCAGAGAGCTCGCCGCCGGAGGCCTGGACGAAGCTGCGGTACGCGGCCGGCGTACCGGTCAGCGGAGCCGGGTCGCGCACCTGCCACCCGCCGTCGCGCAGCGTCTCGACATCGGCCGCGTCGGCGGCGTGGATGTTGAGCGCCACCTCGCAGCGCTGCGGTACCTGGCGCGGCACGGCTGCCAGCCGGCGGAACTCGTGGACCTTGGTGCCGAGGGCGCGCCCGTGGTGCTCCAGCGGGCCGAACGCGCCCCGCCAGGTGGCGATGGTCGACAACACAGCAGGTTCGCCGCCGGCGACGGGCCAGTCGGCGAGCACCACCGGCGGCCGGATGCCGTGCCAGGTAACCCCCGCACTCGGCAGCCCGCAGGTGGCGACCGCGTCGCCCACGGTGAGGTGCAGGTCGTAGTCGGCCAGGTGGTCGCCGAGCAGGCCGCGCGCTGCCCACAGCTGGGTATAGCCGGGGTCGACGTCGATGTAGACCCGGCGGCGGAAACTGCCGCGCAGCGCGTCGATGACCGGGCCGCCGCGCACGTTCCCCGACACGTCGAGCAGCAGGTCGGCGGCGCCGGCAACCGCGGTAAGGGCTGAGACATCCGGCCCCATCAGGCTGGTGCCCTCAGGACCGAGCAGGCTCGCGCGACCGGCGAGCCCGGCCCACTCCGTGACGGCCGAGAACCAGTCGGCGGCCGGTCCCGCGGCCGGCACATCGGCGACCTCGACGAAACGCACGTCGTAGCCCAGCTGCTCCAGCCCGCGGACCCATGCGAGCCGGACCCACGCCTCGCCGCCGTTGCCGGGCTTCGCCGCCATCGCCCCTGCGACGACGACGACGGGTGCGCTCACCGGTCAGCCCCGATCACGCGGCTACCCGCGCAGAGGTCGAGCCGAGCCGGGCCAGCAATGCGCCGAGCACCCGGTCGCTGTCGAGGTACTCCTCAGCCAGCTGCCGGGCGGCCACGGCGTGCCGGCCCGGTTCCGCCGCGATGGCCTCCAAGGCGGCTGTGGCCTCGTCCGGCCCGTCGACGGCAAAGACTCCCTCGCCGACGGGCAGGGCGACGCCGAAGCCGGTGTCGGAGGCGACGACGGGCCGGCCGCTGGCCAGGTAGGCGGCGCTCCGATCGGAGAACCAGCCGCACTGGCTGACGACGTAGGACTCCCGGGCGATGCACAGCTCCCCGGCCGACCCCGCAACGAAGCTCCGGTAGGACTCGAGGCTTCCGGCAACCTCCTGCGGAAGGGGCAGCTGCCAGCCGGCCAGCTCGAGGGCCGCTCGGTCCGCGCCGTCCCAGTCCTCGAAGGCGAGCGCCACCTCCAGCGGGTAACGCAAGCGGCCCGGCAGGTCGGCGTAGCGACGGAACTCGTGGGCGCGCTGGCCGTGCCGTCGGCCGTCGACCTGCAGCGGGGCGTACGGACCGCGCCACATCCCCACGCTCGTCACCGCGCGACCAGGCGAGTGCTGGCGCGGCCACTCGTCCAGCAGCACCGGCGGCAGCGTCGTCACCCACTGCCGCCCGCAGGTCGGCACGCTGCAGCCAGCCGTGCCGATGCGGCTGCCGACGGTGACGTGCCGGGCGTACCGGCCGTACGGGTCGTGCAGCCCGAGTGCCGCCCACTGCTGGCCGACGCCAGGATCGACGTCCAGGAAGACGGGGAGCCGGGCTGCTGCAAGCAGGTCGGGGCCGCCGTCGCCGAGGAAGCCCATGACGTCGAGTACCACGTCGGCGTCGGCCACGCGGCGGAAGACTTCGGCGTAGGTCAGCCCGCTCGACCGGCCCTCGCCGAGCAGCAGCGCACCCTCGACCCCGGCGCCGGCACACACCGCACGGACCAGCGCCTCCGCAGCCGGGGACGGCGTATCGGCCAGCAGGCGGTCGACGAGCAGAACCTCACAGCCGAGCCGGGCGAGCCCCTGCAGCCAGGTCCGGACGAACCAGGCGTGACCGCCGGTCTGTGGACGGGCGCTCAAGGCGACTGCCACGACGACGGAAGGCCCGCTGCCCCGCGCCGTCTGGCCGCTGCCCCGCTCTGTCTGGCCGCTGCCCCGCAGCATCACCCCGCTTCCAGCCGGTGAGCGACACCGCACTCGTCGAGGACCCGGCGCATCTCGCCGAAGTAGTGCTGGTAGCGCTTCTCGAACCCGCTCCAGTTCTGCTCGTGCAGGTCGATCGAGTCGTCGAAGGCGGTGACCGGGCAGCTCGGCAGCTCGAACGTGTCGGCCATCTCCTGCGTGCGCTGGTCGTAGGTGAGGAAGAACGTCGGCGTGCCGTGCGCGATGGCGACGAGGTTGCTGTGCAGCCGGCAGCCCAGCACCATGTCCTGCGCCTGGTAATGGTCGAGGTAGTCGCCGACGTCGTAGCTGAAGAACGTGTTGTCCATCAGCCAGCGGACGAGGCCAGGCCGGCTGAAGCCGTCGTAGGTGCGGTGCAGCTCGTCGCGCAGCGCCTCGACGTCGATCGGCTCGCGCCGCAGTCGGGTCAGCCCGGTGTCGGCGATGGCGCTGTGGGTGACGGCGAGCTCGGCCGCCCAGCGCGTCGCCATGTGGTAGCGCTGCAGCAGCAGTTCCTCGCCCTGCAGGATGACCGACAGGGTGGAGAACTGGTCGCGGGCAGCTTCGATGGCGCGGAATTGGGAGCGGTAGATCTCGGGGTCGGAGGAGTACAGGCCTTGGCGGAAGCTGAAGCTGCCCCGCTCGCGGCCCGGCTTGCGCACCGAGATCGTCGGCTTCAGCGACCAGTAGGTGGTCGGGCAGCCGGTGACGACGGCGTTGGAGATGCCGATGCTCGACAACGCCTCCGCGGTGCTGCCGCCGCGCACGGAGATCGCTGCGGACCGTTCCGACAGCAGGCGCCAGATCTCGGCCTCCTCCGGCGCGAAGCTCACCGTCTCGGAGCGGCCGGCCTGCAGCCCGATGCCGAACAGGAAGATGGGGATCTTCACCTTGGAGAACAGCTCGAGGCCGAACTGCTTCGACAGCCAGTCGTGCTGGACGTAGTTGCCGCCCTTCAGCACGAGCACGTCGCACTCGGCGTTGAGCGCGTCCCAGTCCTCCTGCGGGGCGTTGCGGCTGATGACGACTGCTTCCTCGTAGTCAAGGATCCGGTCGCTCGAGGTGGTGACGAACCAGTCCCCGATGTTGTGCGGGTGGCGCTCGTCGAGCTGCGGGTTGATCAGCCGGTTCGCCCGTGCGGCGGGCATGTCGCGTGAGTAGTCGAGCCCGATCTGCAACGGGCCTTGAATGGTGGCGATGCGCATGTCTGCTCCTTCAGGAGATGGGGTTGGCCGTTGGTCAGCGCTGCGGCTCGGTCAGCCGCGCGCGGGCAGAGCGTCGTGCCGGTACGACGACGGACTCCGGCTCCGGGGCAGCCGCCGGAGACTGAGCTGATCGCGGCGACTGAGCCGATGGCGGAGTCGCAGGGGCAGTCGCATCGGGCACGGGAGCTGTGAGACCCGCTGCCTGCTCGGCCATGACCGCACGCAGCTCGGCATCCCAGGTCGTCGTCTGCAGCCAGCCGTTGTAGGCGGCGACCGTGCGGCGCAGCTCGTCAGGGTAGGACTGGCCCTCGAGGTGGTAGAGCTCGACGGACGGGATGTACCAGCAGGCCAGGCCCCGCTCGCGCAGCCGCAGGCACAGGTCGGAGTCCTCGAAGTCGCCCTGTACGAACGAGCCGGCCAGGCCGCCGACGTCGGCGTAGAGGCTGCGCGCGAGCAGCATGGCAGCGCCGGTGACCGCGGGGACCCGGCGCATGACGTCCGCAGGCGGGAAGTGGCGCGCCAGGCCCTTGTAGTAGTGCAGGTTGGCCCAGGTCGTCGCACCCTCAACCTTGTCGAACCACATGCCGGCGTGCTGGATGGAGTCGTCCTCGTACAGCAGCTTGGGGCCGACGGCGCCCACATCCGGGAGTGCGTCGTGAGCGCTCACCAGCGCCGACAGCCAGCCCGGCTGGTCGGGCAGAACATCGCTGTTCAGCAGCAGGAGCAGGCGCCCGGTGGCTAGCGATGCGCCCGCGTTCGTGGCCCCGGCGAAGCCGAGATTGCGGCGCAGCAGCACCAGCCGGAAGGGCACGCCGTGCAGGGGAAACAGCTCGCGCGCCAGTGTGCGGGCGTCGCGGGCGAGCTCCGGGCTGTCCAGCACGTAGACGAGGTCGGCCCGGCACAGCTCGGGGTCGGCGGCGAAGGCGGCCATCTGGTGCTCGAGGAAGTCGATGCGGCGGTAGAGCGGGACGACGACGCTGACGTCGGGGGCGGCCGGGGGCGTCCCGTGCTGGATGACCTCGACGATTGACTGAGTCACGGCATCCGGTCCGCAGCGGCGGGCCTGCAGCGCCGACATGGCCGGGTACGCGAGGCTCGCCATCAGGCGGCGGCCGGGGCGGTCGGCGCCGGGCAGCGACTCCATCGTGGTGAGGTCACCGAGCACGGTGGTGCGGGCGATCTCCTGGTCGTCGACGACGGCGGGGGCCGGTGCCTCGCAGGCGTTGCCGGCACCGTCGGTGAGCTCGACGACCCACCCGTCGCGCAGCCGGCTCGGGGTGTCGAGCCGCACGCAGGCGAGGAACCCGCTGCGGGCGTTCTCCCGCACGGTGCGGGAGGCCTCGTAGAACGCCTCCACGTCCGGGCGCGGGAACCGGATGATGATCTCGTCCAGCTCGGCGCGCGCCCCCTCCGGCGAGCGTAGGGACAGGTGGGCGCGCAACCCCTCGGCGCCGTCACCCACGCGCGCCCACCCCCGCAGGTAGAAGGTGTGCTCGTCCAGCCCGAGCAGCTGGTCGACGCACAGCCCGATCGGTATACCGGGGCGATCACCGAGCCCGGAAGCCGGTCGACCAGCAGCTCGGCAGCGCCGCGCAACTGGTCGGCGACCTGCATCGCAGCCGGACCGCCGAGCAGCGGTGCGGCCTGCGCGAGGAAGTGCGCCGCGCTGGTGCGCACCTGCGGGTCGGCACCGACGAGCGTGCCGTCGACGAACGTCGGCAGGTCGACCATCGCGCCGTCGAGATGCTCGGGCAGCAGGAGCAGTCCGACCCGGCCCAGGCCGACGACGAGCGGACCGGCGGGCGACCCGCCGCCCAGCAGGGCGAGGAACGCGCGCGAGCCGTCGCCGGACGTCGGCGGAACCAGCTCGGGCGGTGGCGAGGGCAGCTCCAGCACACGGGCATCGACCCGCGGAGCGTGCGGGTAGGCGTCGGCTCCTGGTGCCGCCGGGTCGACACCGTGCCATCCGGCGACGACAAGCACGTCGCCGATCAGGGTGGCGAGCTCGACCCGCCCGACGACGACCCGGGACAGGCCGGCTAGCCGGTGCTGACGGCCGGTCGGCTCACGCCACACTGCCGGCCTCCTTGATCGTGATGACGTCGGCCTCGACGACCGGCTGGGCGAAGTGGTTGGCCCGGGCAGCAGGCACGCTCGCGCCCCCGGCGTGCTGGGCGACGAGGCGCTGGTAGAGCGCGGTGAGGCGTGCGACGTGGTCGTCGAGGTCGTGCCCCGGCTGGATGCCGGCAGCGAGCCGCTCCCACAAACCGGGCGACTCGACTGCGCGGCGCATGACCTGCGCCAGATGGGTGGAGTCGCCGGCGCGAAAGTGCAGGCCGTCAACTCCGTCGGTGACCTTCTCCGCCATCCCGCCGATATCGCTGCAGATGACGGGGCGGCCGTGCTGGAAAGCCTCCTGGATGACCAGCGGCGCGTTCTCGTACCACAGTGACGGGACGACGACCCAGTCGACGTCGGCGAGCAACCGGGGCAGCTCCTTCGGCTGGTAGCGGCCGTGCAGCTTGACGATGCCGGTGGTTCCGGCCAGCAGTTTGCGGAAGGTGTCCTGGAAGTCGGTTGGCGCGTGCTCGAGGTTGGCGCCGTGCAGGGTCACCGAAGCCGGGCTCGTGCGCCGGGCCGGGGCTGCCATCATCCCGCGGCTAGTGCCCGCGTCGGCCCCCCACTCGGCGGTACCGGCCGGGCCGCCCGCGTCGGTGCCTCCCGGCTGGTCGTGCAGCTCGCACACCGCCTGCATGAGCACGTCGGCGCCCTTGTAGCTGGTGAACTGGCCGAAGTAGCCGAAACGATCGCGCGGGCGGTCAACCGGGCTCGGCACGCGGTCGACGGGAGGGCGGCCGTTTGCCTCATAGATCAGCTTGTCGCGAGGGATGCCCCACTCGGCATAGCGCTCGAGCAGGAAGCGGCTGGGGCAGATGAAAGCGTCGACGAGGTCGAGCGCGGACTTCACGAACCGCTCCCGCAGGAAGAACTCCTGCGGGGTGTGCTGCGGGAAGCAGGTGGCGCAGCCGCGGGGGGTGGGGCCGCTGCACTGGCGCGCGTCGGTGCGCAGCAGCTGGCCGTCGCGGTGGCACATCGGGAGGTACTCGTGCAGCGTGTAGACGAGCGCGGCGTGCGGCAGCGTCCGCCGGATCTGGCGCAGCAGGTCGAAGCCGAAGAACAGCGAGTGCTGCACGTGCACGACGTCGGGCAAGTACGCCGTGAGGAAGTCGGCGAGGTGCCGCGTGTAGATGTCCTTGTTGCGCGCCGTCGAGTAGAACCAGTCGTAGTCGGCGGCGTCGGTGTGGAAGAAGTACTGGGAGGGGTCGCCCCCGACCGGCTCGACCAGCGTGCCGCTGTGGGGCGACGGCCGTCCGCTCCCGGTCGGGCCGGTCGCGGCGAGCATCACGGGTGTGAGGTTGTCGACGGCGCGCATGGCCTCGTGCAGCTCGAGGGCGTACGTCTCGGCCCCGCCGGGCCGTTCGGCTGCGTGCCCGTGCACCACGTTGAGCACCGTGAGCGGCCGGTCGCCGGATGAGCGAGGAGCTGGAACCATGATCACTTCTTGTCCTCGCGTTGGCGGTGAGCTGGGGAGATGCGGGGAGTACGTGCCGGCTCACGGGTAACGGCCGGGTCTGGTCGCTTAGTCCGCGGACGGGGCGGGGCAGCTGTGGTCGCCGGACCGCCGTCTTCACGCTGCTGGGCGGGCCCTGGAGCGGGTACCGGGTCGAGCGCGTAGACGACTCCGACCTCGTCGCGCAGCAGCAGCCGGCCCGTGCGCTCGAGGTGGGCGCGGAAGCCGGCGTAGTGCGAGAGCCACCACGCACTTGTCGCGGGCACGACGAGGTGCCGGGCACCGGCGCTGCGCAGCTGCTCGAGGTGGCTGATCGCGGCCGCGCTGTCAGCGGGGTGGTACCCCGCCCACAGGCCCTCCTCGGTGCGGGGGAAATGCCAGCCGCGACGGCCGGGCAGGTCGAGCAGGGCCTCGTCACCGCGGCTCACGATGAGCACCTGCTCGCCCGCGGGCACCACCCGGACGACGGCGGCGTGCACCCGTTCGACGAGCCGGGCGTAGGCGGCGGCGCGACGCTCGGAGAGGTCGCTCGTCGGCTGGGTCGTCAGCGACGGCGGGTGTGGCAGCGGCGTCACGGCCGGCATCACCGGCGGTGCCGGGACCACGAGCGGCGGGGCCTCCGCCGCGCTCGGTGCGGCTGGAGTGAGCACCAGGGGTTGTCCCTGCCGGTTCAACTGCTCCATGAGCGTGAGCAGCATCAGGCGGGTGCCGCGCACCTCGCTGGAGAGCTGGCGCAGCTGCTGCTCGACGAGTAAACGGCCACCCCGGACCTTGCGCCGGTTGGGGCGCCCCGGCCCGTTCACGGCCCGGCTCCGGTGGCGGTCAGCTCGTACACAAGGGCGGTGCCGGGGTCGCCGGAAGGGCAGCTACCCAGCTCGGCGGCGAACTCGGCGTAGAAGTCGAGCCACCAGAGCTCGGGTGCGGGAACGACGAGATGCGTGACGCCCCGGCCGCGGGCGCCGTCCAACAGCCGGACCGCCTCGGCCCCACCGGCAGGGTGGTAGCCGATGTAACGGCCGGCGGCGTCGGCCGGGAAGTGCTCGGCCGCGAGGCCTCCGAGTGCCAGCAGGTCGTCGTGGCCGCGGCTCAGCACGGCGACCGACGAGCCGGCCGGAACCAGGCTGGTGACCGATGAGCGGACCCGGCGGACCAGCTCGCGGTACTCCGCACCCCCGCCTGGGGTGTAGCCCGGAAGCCGGTCGGCCAGCGCCCGCTGCAAGGCGATCAGCGCGACCTGCACGGCGTCGTCGGCAGCCGGGCTCGTCGCCTCGGCGGGCCGCCGGACGGCAGGCGCCGGCGGCAGAGCCACGGCTGAGCCCACCGGCGGCAGAGCCACGGCCAAGGTCAGCGAGATGGTGTCCGCCAGCAGCTCGGCGACCTGCCGGGAACGTTCGCGCAGCAGGGTCTCGAGCTCGCCGGCCCGTCCGGAGGAGCCCGCCGAGGCCAGGCGCGGGTCGACCGCGAGGCGCAGCGGGGTGGCGTCGCCGTCGTCGTAGGACAACTCGATGAGCCCGTCAGCGGCGTAGGTCTCGAGGTCGTCCGGGCGCACCTTCTCGGCCCACAGCCGCAGGTACCGTCGGCCGTTCTCGGCGGCCTCCGGTGTGCGCCGCCCGCGGGTGGCCGACTCCAGGTGCACGACCACCGCATCCGCGCAGTAGCGCACTCGGCAACCGGCTGCCCGCAGCCGCAGGCACAGGTCGACGTCTTCGTGGCCGTTGCGGAAGCCCGGGTCGAAGCCGCCGGCGTCGAGGAAGCTCTGCCGCTGCAGCAGCACGCAGGCGGCGGTGACGACCTGCAGGTCGCGCGAGCGCACGACGGCAGGGTGGTCGCCCGGGAAGCCGGCGTAGGCGTGGTGCGGCTGCAGGTCGCGGCCGATGACCACGCCGGCGTGCTGCACGGTGCCGTCCGGGTAGAGCAGCCGGGCGCCGACGGCGGCGGTGCCGGGATGCGCGGCGGCGTCGCCCATGAGCGCCGCGAGCCAACCGGGCGCGGGCTCGGTGTCGTTGTTCAACAGGCACACCCACGGGGTCTCTGCAGCGGCGACCCCGTCGTTGCAGGCCGTGCCGAAGCCGGTCTGCCGGTCGTGGGACACCACCTGGACACCCGGGTAGCCGGCGAGGCGCGCAGGCGTCTCGTCCGGGCTGGCGTCGTCGACGACGAGGACGCGCGTGCCCTCGGGCAGCTCGGCGGCGAGCAGGGCGGCCAGGCAGCGGCGAGTCAGCGGCCAGCGTCCGTGCACCGGGATGACGACCGTCACGGGGGCAGTCATGCCGGGTCCGCTGCCGCGGGAGCGCCCGAGGCTGCGCGGGCCAGGGCTGGTACCGATGCGCCGAGCCGGTAGACCCGGCACGCCGGCTCGTCGACGACGAGCTGCGCGGTGGCGTCGAGATGGGCCGCGAGCGCCCCGTAGCGCTCGAGCCACCAGGCCGAGCTGGCCGGCAGCAGCAGGTGGGTCCAGCCAGCAGCGGTCAGCGCCGAGAGGCTGGGGACGACGTCGTCCTCCGCCGGGTGATGGCCCGGATGTGCCCCGTCCGCGCCCTGAGGGAAGTGGCCGGCTCCGGTGCTGGCCGCCAGCAGTGCGTCGTCGCCGCGGCTGACGACCAGGACCCGCGCGTCGCCGGCGAGCCTGTCCCGCACCGCCTCGGCGACGCCCGCGGCCTCCTGCTCCGCGGCGGCACTGGTGCGCTGCTGCGGCATCCAATCGACGCCCCACTTGTCCTCGAAGGCCGCACGGTTGTTGGCGAACAGCCGGGCGTGCTCCCCGGTCGGGACCAGCGCCCCGATGGTCGCCTCGCCGTGGTGGTGTACCAGCAGGTCCTCGGCGACGACGAGCCGCAGCCCGGCCGCCCGCAGCCGCTGGGCGTAGTCGTCGTCCTCGAACATCCCGGCTCCGAACCGCTCGTCGAGCGGGCCGATGCGATCGAGCACCTCGCGGCGCAGGGCCACGCAGAAGAACGCGAGGACGTCGACCTCGGTCGTCTCGGCTGCATGCTCGAGCGCCCGCTGCTGGGCGGCTTGGACGAAATCGCCCCACGTGCGGTAGCTCTCGCCGAGGTCGGTCCCGATGCCGCTACGGTTGGTAGCCGGTCCCGCGGCGCCCACACCGGGGTCGGCCAGGTGCGCGGCCAGGCGGGGCAGCGCTCCCGGGGGCAGCACGAGGTCGTTGTTGGCGATGACCACGACCGGCGCGACAGCAGCCGCCACGCCGCGGTTGACGCCGGCTGCAAATCCGTCGTTGGTGGGCGACCCGGCCAGCGTGACCCGGGCGTCGCGGGCGGCGATCCGCCGCACGAGCGCGGCGGTGCCGTCGGTCGAGCCGTTGTCGGCGATGACCACCTGGGTGCGTGCCGAGGCTGGGTCGCCGAGCAGGGTGGCGAGCATCAGCCGGGTGATCGGCAGCTGGTTGTAGGTGACGACGACGACGGACAGCTCGTACGTCGCGCCGCCGTCGACACCGCGGGGCGGCATCGGCAGGGGCTGCTGTCGCGCCACCTCCAGCGTGGCATCGGCCAGCTGGAGTGGGCGCCGGGAGACGGGCTGCAGGTCGAGGTCGGCGGGTAAGGCTGACGGGCTGGGTACGGCGCTGCCCCGGCCGAGCCGACGGGGCAGGCCGACGTCGGCGAGCAGCTGACCGAGGACGGCGTCGCTGCCGAAGTACTCGCGGCCGAGCGCCGCGGCGGCCCGAGCCTGTCCGGCGGGGTCGCCCAGCACCCGCTCGACGGCGGCAACCGCGCCGTCGAGGTCGCTGAAGGCGTGCAGGCCGTTCCCGAGCGGCAGGGCCACGTCGAAGCCGGTGTCCTGCGTGATGACCGGCCGGCCGGCAGCTAGGTAGCTGGCGCTGCGGTCGCTGAACCAGCCGCTCCTGAGCCGGACGTTCTGGTCCTTGGCGACCGTGAACTCGGCACGCGAGCCCTGGATGAAGGCGCGGTAGGAGTCGAGCTCGCGTGACATGGCCAGCGCGTCGCTGACCTGCCAGCCGTTGCCCAGCAGCAGCGCGCGGCCCTCCGGCGGCAGGCTGGACAGGGCGAGCTCGAACTCGCCCGCGGGCACCCGGCCCGGCAGCCCGAGCACCTTGGCGAACTCGAGGTGCTTGCTCCACGTGTAGTTCTGGCCGGCGAGCTCGACGTCACGCCAGCTCTGCTGCCAGTTGCCGATGGTCGTGAACGCGCCGCTGGTGGCGGCCGTGCTCGTCACCTCACTGCTCGTCACGGCACTGCTCGTCACGGCACTGCTCGTCACGGCGCTGTCGCCGGACCAGAAGTCGAGCACGACGGGCTGGCGGGTCGGGCGGAACTCGTACCCGGCCGTGACCGGCAGCTCGCAGCCCGGTAGGCCATACCGCTCGGCGAAGGTGAAGAACGCGACGTGGGGCGCGAGGAAGTCGCGGGTCGCCTGCAGGCCCGCCTCGAGCTCCACCTGCAGCTGGCAGGGGTCGGTGTCGAGGTAGACGAGCCGGCCGGACGCGGCGAGCTCCTCGGTCGGCTCGGTACCGCCGTGCAGGTTGACCACCAGAGCGGCCTCGCGGAGCAGCCGCCGCAGCTCGGCAGCAGCCATCCCGATGGCGTCGTCAATACCGGGCCCGGGCACATAGGCCCAGCGGTCGGCGAAGCCGAATCGGCCGAGCACGCGGGACAGGTATGCGCCCGCCAGCGCTGTCGGGTCGTCGCCGGGTGTCGCCATCAGCATCGTCGGGGTACGCGCGTGCATCTCGACGTAGTAGGCGTCGTAGCCGAGCCGTTCGAACCCTGCGAGGTAGTGCAGCGTCTGCCATGCGACGCCGGCGACCGGCATCGTCGTCAGCATCCCCAGCAGGACGATGGCGGGGCGGCCGACCGGGCGGGCCGGGGGCGGCGGTGCTGCTGATGCGTCCACGGGCACGGAGACCGGCACGCGCACCGGCGACGGCACTGCTGCCAGCGGCACCGGCACCGGCACCGGCACGACGGGCAGCTCCACCTCGACGAGCTGTCCCGCCTCGGCAGGGCTCACCTCGCCTGGTCCGGCCTCGACGATGGCGGTGGGGCGGGCGGCCTGGGCATCGACGAGCTCGCGGAACAGCCCGTCCTGCTCGAGAAGCTCGGCGGCGGTGCCGCTCTCGACCAGCCGGCCGCCGTCCATCACCAGGACCTTGGTGGCGGAGCGGATCGTCGAGAGCCGGTGTGCGATGAGGAAGGTCGTACGCGACACCATCAGCGCATCGAGCGCGGTGAGGATGGCGGCCTCGGTCCGGCTGTCGACCGCGGACGTCGGCTCGTCCAGGATCAGCAGCGGCGCGTCGCGTAGGAACGCCCGCGCGATCGCGATGCGCTGCCGCTCGCCGCCCGAGAGCTGGGCGCCCCGCTCGCCGAGGATCGTCCCGTAGCCGTCCGGCAGCGCGTCGATGAAGTCGTGGCACCCGGCCGAGCGCGCGGCCTCGTGCACCTGGTCGTCGTCCGCCTCGAGGTCGCCGTAGCGGATGTTCTCGGCGATCGTGCCCGAGAACAGCAACGGCTCCTGCAGGACCACGCTGATCTGGCTGCGCAGCGATGCGAGGGTCAGCTCGCGGATGTCGATCCCGTCAACGAGCACCCGGCCCGCAGCAGGCTCCATGAAACGCGGCAGCAGGTTGACCAGCGTGCTCTTGCCGGCGCCGGTAGGCCCCACGAGCGCGACGACGTCGCCGGGGACCACGGAGAAGCTGATGTCACGCAGGGTGCCGGTCCGCCCGAGGTGGTCGAAGTCGACCGACTCGAACGCGACGGCGCCACTGAGCCGGCCCGCGTCGCGGGCGTCCGGCTGGTCGACGACGTCGGGTTCGGCATCCTCCAGCTGCACTGCCGCTTCCAGGCTGATGAGCTGCAGCTGCAGGTCGGCCAGCGTCCCGCTGATCGCGGTCAGCGGCTTGTAGACGGCGGCGACGTAGGTGAGCACGACGAGCAGCTCGCCGACCGTCAGCTTGTTCACCAGCACCAGGTGCGCGCCGTAGGCGAGGACGAGGGCGGTACCGAGGGCGGCCGTGACGTTGATGACCAGGCTGAACAGGGTCTGGCGGACAGACAGGCCGATCCGCGCCTCGACCGCCTGAGAGCCCTGCCGGACGAAGCGGGCGTGCTCGTGCCGCTCGCGGCCGAAGGAGATGATCACCCGCACCATCGACATCGCCTCGTACACGATCGACAGCGACTCGCCCTCCATGTCGCGCACGCCGCGGATGCGTGGCTCGATCTTCCGGCCGTACCAGCCGGTCGAGTGATACAGCAGCGGCAGAACCGTCATCGCCAGCAGGGCGAGCACCGGGGCGAGCTTGGCGGCCACGACGATCATTCCGATGACCATCAGGGCGTTGCGGGTCAGTGGCAGCAGCGTTGAGGTGATGTCGCCGATGCACGCCGCGTGGTGGTTGATCGTGAACATCAGCGTGCCTCGGCGCCGGCCGTCGTGGTAGGCGGGCGACATCGCCAAGGTGTGCTCGAACAGCTGGCTGCGGTAGCGCAGGGTCATCCGCTGAGCGGTACGGGTGGTGAGGTACTCGTCGAGCAGGTCGAGCAACCCGGACAGCAGCGTCAGCACGACACCGGCGACGACCGCGATCACCAGCATCCCGGCGCGCGACCGGCCGATGACGGCGTCGAGCAACGGGGGCGCCGGCCGTTGGCCGAGGACGCTGTCGACGAGAAAGGCGAGCGGCCACGGTGCTGCGAGACCGAGCACGACGGCGAGCAGCATGATGCCCGCCGACAGGGCGAGCGAGCCCCGGAACGGCCGGGTGTGCGGCCAGATGCGCGGCAGCAGGCGGAAGTTCTTTCTCATTGCGCCTGCCCGTCCGCCGAGACGCTGGCCGCCCGGCGAGGTGTGTGCGGAGCCGTGCTGCCGGCCGCACGGGAGATCCTCGTCCGCAGCACCAGCATCTCGACGCCGCCGAGCACGGCGGTCAGCACCACCACCAGCGCGATGACGAGCCACGCCTGTGTCAGGCCGGCACTTCGCGGGGCGGTGCATGCGGCCAGCGCTGTCACCCCTGCGACCGCGGCGATGACAGGCGCCGCCGGGCCGGGACGCCAGCGCAGCCCGAGCACGGGGGCAGCGCCCCAGCGCAGGCCGGTCGTCAGCCGAGCCCTCAGCAACCAGCCGACGGCGACGACCAGGTCGTGCCGGTCGGTGACTCCCCCACGGCGCACGCGGCACCCCAGGCCGGCGAGGACGACATGCTGCGCGTCGACCCATCCGACCCGGTCGCCGGCGGCGACGACGGGCAGACCCAGTGGAGGCAGCGGCCGCGAGCTGCGGCGGCCGCGGGCCCGCGCCAGCGGCTGCAGGACGTGCAGCAGGCCGGCCAGCAGGCGCAGCCTGGTGCCCGACCCTTCGTGCCGGCCGACGTTCGTGCCGGCGGCGACGATGGCGGCGTACCCGGCGATGGTGGCACCAGCGGCCGCGGCGAGCAGCAGTGCGGCGGGCACCAGCAGGCCGACGAGCAGGGCTCCGACCGCGACTGCGGCGAGGCCCGGCAGCAACGCCGGGATGCGGTCGAGCGGCCGCGTCGTGCCGCGGGCCAACGCGGGCTGGTAGGCAGCGGTGCCGGAGGGTCCGTAGTCGACCTCCGAGCGGCGATGGCCGAACGCCGACGCGGGCCCGCCGTACAGCGATCCGGCCCAGACGGCCTGGCCGGAGCGGTTGAAGCGGTGCGGGTGGCGGCCGCTGACCATGCGCTCGGCCCGGCCGTAGCCACGCTGCTGGCGCAGGTATTTCCGGACCGTTGCGCGGCGGGCGTGCCGTACCTGGGCGGCAGGGCTGAAGCCCACGCCGTTGCCGGAGTCGAGCAGCCGCCAGAAAAGGTCGACGTCGTCGCCGGCTGAGGTGAAGTCGGCCTGGAACCCGCCGCACGCGAGAAGGAGGTCGCGCCGGACGGCGCAATTGCAACCGGCCAGGTGCTCGGCGCGGTCGGGCTTGCTGAGGACCTCGACCGGGTTGCCCGGGCTCGCGTGGACCGCCCGCTCGACCAGGCCGGCGTCGGGACGCGGCAGGTTGGGGCCGCCGGTGGCTGCAACACCGTCGTCCTCCATCGACAGCGCGAGGTGGTAGGGCCACTCGGGGTGGCAGGCCGCGTCGGCGTCCAAGAAGGCGACGATCTCGCCGTTGCACTCGCGGGTGCCGGCATTGCGGGCGACCGACAGGCCGGCATGCGGCACCGCCAGCACGTGGAAGGGGAAGCGTCGGGCGATATTCAGGGTCTCGTCCGTCGACCCATCGTCGACGACGACGACCTCGAGCTCGGGGTAGTCCACCTGCATCAGCGAGTCGAGGCAGACCTCGAGGTTGCTCGCCTCGTTGTAGGCGCACACGACGACCGACACCCGCGGCCAGTCCTCGCGCACAGCCCGGAGCGAGCGCTGGGCCCAGGAGCCGGCTGCGGCGGCGGCTATGCGCGGACGGCGAGCCGTGTCGGTGAGGCCGAATCGCCAGGCGGTGACCTGCTCGCCGCCGACGACCCAGTCGTCGGTCCAGGAGAAGACAAAAGCGCCAGCCACACCGGTTTCGTCGACGACATCGAGCTGCATCTGGAGGGCGCCGGCCTGGTCAGCCTGGTCAGCCTGGTAAGCCTCGTCCGCCTCGCGGCTGTCATCGGCGGCGGCCGCGGACGACAGCTGGATCCCGAGCTCGCCCACCAGCAGGGGGAGGTCGCCGACGGCAACGGCAAGATGCCGCAGGTAGCGCTGCAGCGCCGCGGGGTCGGCCAGAAACACGTTGGCGGTGACCAGGTCGAGCTCGGGAACCTGCAGGTACTCGGTGCTCGGGTACGTCCCGTAACTGACGAGCAGGCCGTCGTCCGCCGCGTGCAGCTCGTCGACCAGCCGGCCCAGCGTGCGCTCGACAGCGACTGCTCCATGCAGTCGGACCAGGTCGGCGGGTACCTCGTTGCCGACGCTGACCGCGAGCACCTCCGCCCGGCCGGCCAGCCGCTCGGCCGCCTGCTCGACGGCGGCGAGCCCGGCGGCAAGCACCGTGCGGTGGATCCTGCGTCCGGTGCCCGCCACGGCGCGCCAGTCGTTGTAGTGCAGTCCCGCGTGCACGACGAGCCCCACCTCGGCGGCGGTGTCGAGCAGGTCGACCGGCGGCAGCGTGTACGTGCGGACCGCGTTGAAGCCGAGGGCGGCCATCGCGGTGAGGTCACGGCGCAGCTGGCCCGGCTCGGGGAACTCGGCACCGTCCGACCGCGGGGCGAACCCGCCGTAGGTCACGCCCCGGGCACGGAACGGGCGGCCGTCGCGTAGCAGGTGCCGGCCGTCCGCGCTCGTCCGGCCGCGCGTCGCGTAGTCGTGCCCGCTCTTGGGCAGCGCGGTCGAGACGCCACCGACGGGTTGCCGTGGCGCGGGGACTCCGATGTGAGCAGGCAGCAGCCCGGTGAGCGGCGAGGCGGTCAACGGCGCTCCCTGGACGAGATGGTCAGTGACTGGTCCGGCTGGTCGGAGCAGCCAGTGGGTCAGCGCGGGGTTCGGCTGCCTGCACTAGTGGGTTCGGCCTCCTGGCGTAACGGACTCAATCCGCCGAACCGGTGACGCAGCATCACCGAGCACCCGGTGGCGACCGGCTGGGGCCGTTCTCCTACGTGCTTGCCGCGCCCGTCAGCCAGGCGCTGGTTGCCGGGTCCGCGGGCAGGAACGTCTCGATCGCGAGTTCGCTCGCGACCACGTCCAGGGGTGTGCCGAAAGTGGCCACGGTGCTGTACAGCTGCAGCGCCTGGCCGCCCACGTCCAGGTGCAGCGGCAGCGCGAAGCTCGGGCCCGAGGGTTCCTGCTCGCGAGAGCGCACGGGGAAGCCCTCGACCTCCGCGAGCAGCTGGTCCAGGTCGGCGGACGGCACCGCTGCTGCGTGACGGCGGACCTGCCGGAGCAGATGCGCCCGCCACTGCGGCAGGTTGGTGATGTACCGCGAGAGGCCCCGCGGATGCAGCGTCACGCGCACGACGTTGACCGGCGGGTCGAGCAGGTCCGCGTCGATGAGTGTGAGGAGCCGGCCGACCGCATCGTTGCTGGAGACGATGTCGAAGTGGGCGTCGAGCACGAGGGCGGGCCACGGGTCGTGGGCGGCGAGCACGAGGTCGAGCGTGTCGAGCAGCCGGCGCATCGCGGACATGTCGATACGGCTGTCGTCGTAGGCCGGAGCGTGACCAGCGCCGAGCAACATCTGGTTTCGGTCCCGCAGGGGGATCTCGAGTGCCTCCGACAACCGCAGCACCATCTCCCGGCTCGGCAGCGACCGCCCGGTTTCCAGGTAGGACAGGTGGCGCGCCGACGTGGTCGCCAGGTTGGCGAGGTCGAGCTGGCTGAGGCGCCGCCGCTGGCGCCACTCCCGCAGCAGCAGCCCCGCGACGTTTCCCCGTGCCTGCGCCGTCGTCATGCCCGGGACGCTAGGACGGGCCAGGGCCGGGGGCCATGACCTGTGACGTCATGGCCCCCGGCGGAGTGCTGACAGGTGCGTCGATCTGCCCGCAGCTCAGTCGGTCTCCGAGCGTGGCGCCAGGTCGCCAAAGAAGCCGGTGACCTGCCCGACCCGGCCGTCGGCTTCGAGCAGCGCGACGTCCATCCCGGTCATCGCCACGGTGCCACTGCCATCGACCAGCTCCCAGGCGAAGCGGAGCCGGTCGTGGTGGCAGTCGACGACGCTGGTGCGGCGGAACGCGTGCCCGGCGTAGTGCTGGTGCAGCGCCTCACCGACACCGGCGATCCCGTCGTGACCCTGCCCCGCGAGGGGCGGGTCGGTCATGCTGCCGCCGGGGGCCCACGCCTCCGCGATGCGGCGGGCGCGCTCGGCCGGGTCGGGCTCGTTGAGCGCGGCGAGGTAGCGGTCGACAGTCGCGGTGGCGTCGACGGCTTGTGCTGTGGTCATGGGTTCCTCCTGCTGGTTGCGGTGGCGTGGCCCGACGGCCACGGGGCGATCGTCAGGCGGCCGCGCCGGGCGGCGCGATGACCTCGCGGGTCGTGCCTGCATGACCTCGCGGGTCATCGCGGCTCGCCCTCGCCGGCGCGCCCGGTGCGAGAGCCGGTGGATCGCGCCGGCTTCCACTCGATGAGGAACCCCATGCACCGACCCGACCCTGCGGAGCCTTCGGCGGTGAAGCGGTCAAGCGGTCAAGCGGTAAAGCGGTGAAGCGGTGAAGCGGTGAACCGGCCGCGGCGCGGACGCCCGCGTGGACTCGTGGGCATTGCCGCTCGTCCTCGCTGGCACGTTCATGACGATCCTGGACTTCTTCATCGTCAACGTGGCCCTGCCCGACATCCAGCACCACCTTTACGCGAGCGGCGCGACTATCCAGCTGATCGTCGCGGGGTACGGACTCACGCTCGCGACCGGCCTGACCACCGGCGGCCGGCCAACGGAATACGCCGCAGCCCGGGAGGGGGCGTGCGAGTTGAAGCACACGGATCGTGCTACACCGCTATTGACGAAGACTGAGTACATGTAGCACGCTCCGTCCACTCGCGGGACATCGTCGCGAGGTCTTTCGTCCCACCCCCGATCCAGGAGAGACATGATCGACGGCACGCTTGCACAGCCAGGCACGGACGAGCTGTGGCGTTGGCCTGCGACCCGACTGGCGAAGGCCATCAAGGCGGGCGACGTCTCCTCGCGGGAGGCGGTGATCAGCTGTCTGGACCGGATCGCCGAGGTCAATCCGAAGGTCAACGCGCTGGTGAGCGTTGCGGCAGAGGAGGCGGTGGCAGCGGCCCAGGTGGCCGACGACATGGTCGCAGCCGGCCAGGCGCTCGGCCCGCTGCACGGTGTTCCCGTGGCGACGAAGGTGAACAGCGATCAGGCCGGTCACCCGACCACCAATGGCGTCGTCGCGTGGGCCGGGGAGGTGGCTGCTGTCGACTCCGCCCAGGTTGCCAACTTGCGCCGGGCGGGGGCGGTCCTCGTGGGTCGCAGCAACAGCCCCGCGTTCGCCTACCGGTGGTTCGCCAGCAACGACCTGCACGGCCGTACGAACAATCCGTGGGACGCGGAGCGGACGCCCGGTGGCTCCAGTGGCGGCGCGGCCGCGGCGGTGGCCAGCGGCATGGTTGCCATCGCGCAGGGCAACGACATCGGTGGTTCGGTGCGCTACCCCGCCTATGCCTGTGGTGTGGCCGGGCTACGCCCTACGGTCGGGCGCGTGGCCCACAGCCTCGGGCCGCCGGGCGTGGATGCGGCGCTGTCGACACAGCTGATGGCCGTCGACGGCCCGCTCGCGCGGTCGGTGGACGATCTCCGGTTGGCCTATGCCGGCTTGGAGGGCCCGGATCCGCGTGACCCCTTCCACGTCCCCGGCAACCCGGCAGCGCCGGCGGCCCGCCGCCCCCTGCGGGTGGGCCTCGTGCGGTCCGTCGGCGTCGCCGAGCCCACCGCGGCGGTCGGCAAGGGGCTCGACGACGCCGCTGCGACGCTGCGTACCGCCGGCTACGAGGTTGATGAGGTGGAGCTCTCGTTGCTGGCCGAGGCCTTCCGGCTCTGGTACCTGCTCTGCATGGAGGAGTTCCGGCTGCTCATGCCCCTGGTCGAGCAGATCGGTGACGAGGGCATGAAGCGTGCGGCGGAGGGCTACTACGCCTGCGCCGCAGACTGGTGGGGGCCTGCTCCAGGGCTGGCCGACTACATGAGCGGCTACGCGCGCCGCGGCACGTTGATTGCGCAACTGCAGGCTTTCATGGAGGACTACCCCCTCGTGCTCTTGCCGGTCTCGGCGGAGCAAGCGTTTGAGCAGGATGCCGACATCCAAAGCGTGGCAGGCATGCGACGTTGCGTCGAAGCGCAGTGGTCGATGATGGCCGTTCCGGTTCTGGGGTTCCCGGCGCTCTCCGTTCCCACCGGTCTGACCGAGGGGCTCCCGGTTGGCGTTCAGCTTCTCGGCCGCCGGTTCGACGAGGCGTCGCTGCTCGACGCGGCGGGGATCATTGAGGCCCGCGCAGGAGTTTTAACCCCCATCGACCCCCGGTAGGCAATCGGTGGCAAAGCCAACGCTGACGAGACTCTGCCCCGCCAGCAGGGGCGAGTCATGGAGGTGCACGTGAACCCGGAGCAGACCTACCCGGCGCTGCGGCAGGTGGTCCTGGACAGCACCGACGCGCGGGCACTGGCTGAGTTCTACCGCCAGCTGCTGGGCCTGCAGTATCGCCCGGGTGACGAGCCGCCGGCCGCCGGCGAGCCCGACCCGAATGGTGAGGACTGGCTGGTGCTGCAGGACGCAGGTGGCGGCACCAAGGTGGCGTTCCAGCAGGTCGGCGAGCTGCCGGAGGCGACCTGGCCGGACGGGCCGCGTCCGCAGATGCTGCACCTGGACCTGACCGTGCCGACCGCGGCAGACCTCGAGGCGCAGCACGCACGCGCCACGGCCCTCGGCGCCAGGCTGCTCCTTGACCGCTCGGCCGACCCCGAGGAGCGGTTGCGCGTCTATGCCGACCCCGCCGGCCACCCCTTCTGCATCTTCGTGCCCTCCGGGTGATGCCGCACCACCCCCCGCCCGGGCATCGCCGACGCTGTCGCTAGCCTGTGCCGGCTCGGCACGCAGCAGGCTCCCGTTACGCCTTTGGACACCGGGAGTAGCCGCGGTCTGCGGCACCGCATCTCGGGCTCGATCACCTCAGCCACACTCAGACCGGGTGCTGCACGTGCTTTCCGGGCGCCTGGCGCCGCGCCCTCGATCAGGCAGGCGCTGCAGCACTCGACCAGTCCCCGTCACCCGCACGCAGCGTCACGTCCTTTTCGAGATTCGTTCGCAATTCGTGACGAGTCGTAGCGGATCTCCTTATGTCCACCGATTGTCAGCGTGCGGTCGTGAACTCTTCTAGAATTGCGGGGTGCCTTTCCGTCCCTTTGCGCGCTCACGGCGCGCCGCGCTCCTGACAACTAGTCTGACGTTCTGTTTCGTAACGGCCTGTAACGCAGCGCCGGTAGCAGGCACCCATGCTTCCTGGGTATCGGGAAACGCATTCGTCGCCACTACCACGCAGACGACGACGTGTCGGTTCGTGGCAGTGCTGAGCGGGTCCGGCTCTCAGCTGCGGGTGGAGTTCTCCGACCCGCTCAATGGTTCGGGCTTCACCGTCAAGTCGGCCAGTGTCGCCGCGGCAGCGAGCACGAGCTCCCTCGACGTCACCGCTGGCACCTCCTTCCCTCTGGCGTTCACAGGGGCGACGACGGTGAGCGTTCCTGCAGGTGGGGCGGATGTCGTCAGCGACCCTGTGGGCATCCCAGTCGCGCCCGGCAAGGCGGTCGCGGTCACGGTGGTCGGCTCCGCAGGCGACGCGGGCCCGCGCACCGAGACACCCGAGCCTGCGGGCTGCGTGACCGGCACCCTGTCAAAGCCGGCGACGGCGCCTGGTTCTGCCTTCACCACGATCGCGAAGACGCACTGGGTCAGCGGCATTCGGGTCGACGGTCCTGCTCAGGAATCCCTGCTGATCCTCGGTGACTCCATCTCGGCTCGGTCCTACCAGGACGGGTACGGGCCTTACCGCTGGCCCGACATGTTGCGGCCAAGCGGCGCCTCAGTCGCCGATGACTCGGTCGGTGGCGGTGAGATCAGCCAGCCGGGTATCGGCGGCTCGCCCGACGGCATCACCCGACTGAAGCACGCGTTGCAGGAGCCTTATGCAACCTGGCTGATCATCGAGCAGGGGACCAACGACCTGGCCGCAGGCGTGACTACCGACACCGTGCTCAGCAAGCTGTCGCAGGCGGCCGGCATGGGAACGGCGCAGACCCTCAACACCGTCGTGGCCACCATCCCGCCGCGCGGCGGCAACACGGGCTGGACGGCGACCGAGGAGACCGCCCGCCAGCAGGTCAACACGACTTTGCGGTCCGACACGTGGGCCAGCAGTCGGGGCGCCACGATCCTCGACCTCGACACGCTCCTGCGGGACCCTGCGAACCCGGCTGCGCTCAACCCCCTCTACGACTCCGGCGACCACCTGCACCCGAACGCGGCGGGCGATCACGTCATCGCGACCGCAGTCGCAAAGCTGCTCGGGCTGTCGGGCATCAGCTGATCAGCTCCCCCTCACCCACCCGCGGCCAGAGCGTGAGCGAGCGTTGACCGGTCGTTCACGGTGCTGGAACGTGTTCGGATCAGTGGCTGGCTAGCTTCATCCTCGTTCGACTAGCGGCCCTCCGAGGGGCCCATCCGGAGAGGCGAAGCCGTGGCCCGCATACCCCTCGTCGACGTCGACGATCCCGCTGCCGACCCGCAGGCCGCTGCGCTCCTGACCAGCGTCCGTGACGCGCAGGACGTCGGGATCCTCAACGTCCACCGAGCTATGGCCAACCATCCCGAGATGATGGAGAAGTTCTTCGCGCTGGCCCAAGTCGCCTACATCGACAACAGCCTCAACCCGGTGCAGCGCGAGTTGGCCTACTACACGAGCGCGGTCGCCAACAACTGCTTCTACTGAACGCCGACCCACGTGGTGCTCGGTCGGAGCGCCGGAATCAGTGAAGAGAAGATGGCACACGTGCTCTCGGACCCGCTGCCCGAGGGACTGTTTCCCCCGGACGAGGCAGCCATCATCGTGTTCGCCAGGACCTCGACGCTCATGCAGCCGATCACCCAGGAAATCTGGGCCGAGCTGGCCAAGCACTTCACCACCAAGCAGATCATGGAGATCTCGTTCACCGTGGGGCTCGACCAGCTGGTGAGCCGGTTCCACGCCGCGGTCCGGACCGACGTCGACGAGGTGACGCTCGACGAGGTTGCCGCGACCTGCCCGGTCCGTCTGCCACCCCCGCCCGTGGATGCGCTCAGTCCGTAAGCCCGTTGAGGATCTGTGCCGAGGCGGAAAGGCCGAGCCGGCTCGCGCCCGCCTGGACCATCGCCAGCGCCTGCTCGGTGGTGCGGATCCCGCCGCTCGCCTTCACTCCGAGCCGACCGTCCACCGCTCCTGCCATCACGCGCACCGCGTGCTCTGTGGCGCCGCCGGCCGGGTGAAAGCCGGTCGAGGTCTTGACGAAGTCGGCTCCCGCGTCCTGCGCCACGCGGCAGGCAGCGACCAGCGCCTCGTCGTCAAGCAGGGCGGACTCGACGATCACCTTGAGGACGCGAGGGGCCGGCACGGCGGCACGGACCGCGGCGACGTCAGCCCCCACCGCGGCCCAGTTCCCCGCGCGTGCCGCACCCACGTCGATGACCATGTCGACCTCGTCGCCGCCTGCGGATACGGCCAGCGCCGCTTCGCTCGCCTTGACGGTGCTGGTGTGCGCGCCCGACGGGAAGCCGCACACCGTGGCGACGATCAGGCCCGGGGCCTCGAGCGGAAGCATCGAGGGCGAGACGCACACCGCCAGCACGCCGAGACTTTGGGCTTGCGTCACCAGCGCGGCGACGTCGGCTCGAGTCGCCTCAGGCTTGAGCAGCGTGTGCTCGATGAGGCGAGCTACGGCGCTCCTGCTGGCTGGCACCGACGGCTACGCGCTGACGACCTGCTGGCCCGTCGCCGCGTCGAGCAGGTTCACCTGCAGCGGCGTGCCGGTCGCAGCCTGCACCTGCTCCACGCTGACGCCGGGCGCCGTCTCCCGCAGCACGAGGCCGCCCGGCTCGACGTCGATCACCGCGAGGTCGGTGACGATGCGGTGGACGCAGGCCCGGCCGGTCAGCGGCAGGGAGCACTCCTGTAGGATCTTGTGGCTGCCGTCGCGGGCCAGGTGCTCCATCATCACGATCACCCGCTTGGCACCGTGGACGAGGTCCATCGCGCCCCCCATCCCCTTGACCATCTTCCCGGGGATCACCCAGTTGGCGAGGTCACCGTGCGCGCTGACCTGCATGGCTCCGAGCACGGCGAGGTCGACATGCCCTCCGCGGATCATCGAGAACGACAGTGCCGAGTCGAAGTACGACGACCCGGCCTGGACCGTGACGGTCTCCTTGCCGGCGTTGATGAGGTCGGCGTCGACCTGCTCCTCGGTCGGGTAGGGGCCGACGCCGAGCACGCCGTTCTCGGACTGCAGGACGACGTGCACGCCGGGCGGCAGGAAGTCCGGGATCAGCGTGGGCAGCCCGATGCCGAGGTTGATGTACTGGCCGTCGCTCAACTCGCGGGCGACGCGCGCAGCGAGTTGGTCCCTGGTGAGCGTCATCAGCGCATCTCTCCCACTCGTGCCGTCGTCCGCTTCTCGATGCGCTTCTCGACCTCGGGGACGTGCACGACCCGCTGCACGAAGATCCCCGGAGTGTGCACCTGCGCCGGGTCGATCTCGCCGGGTTCGACGAGCTCCTCGACCTCGGCGATCGTCACCCGGCCGGCGCTCGCGCACAGCGGGTTGAAGTTCATCGCGCTCTTGCGGTAGACGAGGTTGCCATGCCGGTCGCCCTTCCAGGCGTGCACCAGGGCGAAGTCCGTGCGGATGGCTCGCTCGAGGACGTACGGCGTGCCGTCGAAGTCGCGCACCTCCTTGGGCTCGCTCGCCGCGGCCACCGACCCGTCGGGTGCGTAACGCAGCGGCAGGCCGCCGTCGGAGATCTGCGTGCCGACGCCGCCGGGGGTGTAAAAGGCCGGGATACCGGCGCCGCCCGCACGCAGCCGCTCGGCGAGGGTGCCCTGCGGGACCAGCTCAACCTCGAGCTCCCCGGCGAGGAACTGGCGCTCGAACTCCTTGTTCTCCCCGACATAGGAACCGGTGGTGCGCCGGATCCGCTTCGCCCGCAGCAGCGAGCCGAGCCCCCACTCGTCGACGCCGCAGTTGTTGCTGACCGTCTCGAGGTCGGTGACCCCGGCGTCGAGCAGCGCGTCGATCAGACCCTGGGGGATGCCGCAGAGACCGAACCCGCCGACGGCGAGCGAGGCACCCGACGCGACGTCGGCGACGGCCTCGGCTGTGGTGGCGACGACCTTGTCCATGCCTACCGGGTCTCCTTGTTCATCGAAATCGTCGGTACGGGCCGCAGGTGGACGGCCGTCACCGCTCGCGTCACAGGCCCAGCTCGCGGGCGATCAGCATGAGCTGCACCTCGGTCGTGCCCTCACCGATCTCGAGGATCTTGCTGTCGCGGTACTGGCGCGCGACCGGGTACTCGTTCATGTAGCCGTAGCCGCCGTGGACCTGTGTCGCATCGCGCGCGTTGTCCATCGCCGCCTCGCCGGCGACGAGCTTGGCGACCGACGCCTCCTTCTTGAATGGCAACCCGGCCAGCATGCGCGCCGCCGCGTCGTAGTAGGCGGTGCGGGCGGCGTGGGCCCGCGCCTCCATCCGAGCGATCTTGAAGGCGATCGCCTGGTTCGCAGCGATGGGCCGCCCGAAGGCCTCGCGCTCCCTGGCGTACTTCACGCTCTCGTCGACGCAGCCCTGGGCAGCCCCGACGGCAAGGGCGGCGATGGCGATGCGCCCCTCGTCGAGGATGCGCAGGAAGTTGGCGTAGCCCCGGCCGCGCTCGCCCAGCAGGTTCTCCTCCGGCACCCGCACGTCGGCGAGGGTGAGCGGGTGGGTGTCGGAGGCGTGCCAGCCGACCTTGCTGTATGCGGGCTCGGCCGTGAAGCCGGGCGTCGGCACGGGGACCAGGATGGCGCTGATCTCCTTCTTGCCGCCGGCGCTCGTCCCGGTCACCGCGGTCACGGTCACGAGCGCGGTGATGTCGGTGCCGGAGTTGGTGATGAAGGCCTTGGTCCCGTTGATCAGCCACTGGCCGTCCTGCAGCACCGCGGTGGTGCGGGTGCCGCCGGCGTCGCTGCCGGCGCCGGCTTCGGTCAGCCCGAAGGCGCCCAGCGCTTCGGCGGTGCACAGCCGGGGCAGCCACTGCTGCTTCTGGGCATCGGTGCCGAAGCGGTAGACGGGCATCGCACCGAGCGAGACCCCCGCCTCGAGCGTGATGGCCACGCTCTGGTCGACCTTGCCGAGCTCCTCGAGCACAAGGCACAGGGCGAAGTAGTCGCCCCCCATGCCGCCGTACTCCTCAGGGAAGGGCAGGCCGAACAGTCCCATCTCGCCCATCTGGCGCACGACGTCGTACGGGAAGGTCTTGGTTTCGTCGTGGTGGGCCGCGACGGGCGCGACGACCTCGCGGGCAAAGGCAGCGACCGTCTTCTTGAGCTGCGTCTGTTCGTCGGTGAGCTGCGTGTCGAGCATCAGGACACCCCCATCGAAGCGGAAGGCGGGACTGCGGGTGACTCCTGAGGCAGCGCATCGGCCGCTGGGCTCAGGGCCGCGACGGTACGGGAGGGGCTGGGGCGCCCGAGCTGGGCAGCCATCCACCGGCTCGTGCTGACGAGCGCGCCCAGGTCAACCCCCGTCTGGATGCCGAGACCGTGCAGCTGCCAGACAAGGTCTTCGGTGGCGAGGTTGCCGGTCGCGCTGCCCGCATACGGGCACCCGCCGAGCCCGCCGGCGGACGCATCCACAACCGTCACCCCGGCCTGCAGGGCGGCGAGCGTGTTGGCCAGCGCCTGGCCGTAGGTGTCGTGGAAGTGGACGGCGAGCCGGTCGGTGCCGATGCCGCGCTCGCCGAGCAAGGCCAGCAGGCGCACCACCTGACCCGGGGTTCCGACGCCGATGGTGTCGCCGAGGGAGATCTCGCCACACCCCACATCGACGAGCCGTGCGGCGACATCGGCGACCTGTTGGAGGGGCACGTCGCCCTCCCACGGGTCTCCGAAGCACATGGAGACGTAGCCCCGCACCGGCAGCCCACTGTTGCGGGCGCCCGCGATCACGGGGGCGAACATCTGCAGCGACTCCTCCACACTGCGGTTGAGGTTGCGCTGGGCGAACGACTCCGTCGCGCTGGCGAACACGGCGATCTCCCGGGCGCCGCACGCCAGCGCCCGCTCGAGCCCGCGCGCGTTGGGCACGAGGACCGGGGCCCGCGGCGGCTGCTCGTCCTGCAGCAGGGCCATGAGCTCCTCGGCATCTCCCAGCTGGGGGATCCATGCCTTGGGCACGAAACTGGTCAACTCGACCGTACGCAGCCCGGCTGCGACGAGCCGCCGCACGAACTCGGCCTTGACGCCGACCGGGACGGCGGTGCTCTCGTTCTGCAGCCCGTCGCGCGGACCGACCTCGTAGATCTCGACGCGCGCGGGAAGCCCGTCGAGCGGCTCGGCGATCATGTGACCTCCAACGGGGCAGCGGCATCTGGTTCGGGCTCAGCGTCCTGTTCAGCCTGCACCGGCTCAGCGTGGACGGTAGCCACCGGCTGGCCGACGGCGACCTGGTCGCCCAGGCGGACGAGCACCTCCACGGTGCCGGTCAGCGGGGCGCGCAGCTCGTGCTCCATCTTCATCGCCTCGATGGCGAGCAGCGGCGTGCCCGCCTCGACGGCGTCGCCGGTCTGCGCGTGCACGGCGACGACCGCACCCGGCATCGGGCTGCGCACCTGCGCGTCGGTCTCGGCCTCGAGGGCGCGCACGGGTCGCGGGGGTGCCTGCGTCACGGCGTACGTGCCGCCGTCCACGGCGACCCAGGTGGTCGGGCCCTCGACGGCGGTGAGGACCGTCGCGGTCCGCCCATCGGCGGTGAGCAGCAGGCCGTCAGGCACGGGCCGGGCAGAGGCGCGGTGGAGCGTCTCGCCGACCCGCACCTCGGCATCCTGCGCCGTACCGGTGACCGACACCGCGAGCCGCTCGTCGGCGCCGTCGCCTGCGCCACCATTGCCGCGGTCACCGCCGGGGACGAGCACCTCCCACGCGATGGGTGCCCGGCCGGAGACGCGCCAGCCGGTCAGCGCCGTCCACGGGTCGCCTGCACGGGGCAGGTCGACGAGCCGCCGGAGTGCGGCCGCGACGATCGCCAGCTCGGGCGCACCCGTCGGCGCGAGGTTCGCGAGCGAGCGCTCCAGCAGGTCGGTGTCGAGACGGCCGGCTCGCACGTCAGGGTGCGCGAGCAGCGCCCGAAGGAAGGTGGTGTTGGTGCCCACCCCGAGCAGCACGCTGCCGGCGAGGGCGCGGTCGAGCCGCGCCAGGGCGGTGGCCCGGTCCGGAGCCCAGGCGATGACCTTGCTCAGCATCGGGTCGTAGATCGTCCCGACCGGCTCGCCCTGCAGCAGGGAGCTGTCGACGCGGACCCCCTCGCCGGTCGCCTCGCGCAGCAACAGGGCGCGGCCGCCGGTGGGCAGGAAGCCGCGGGCCGGGTCCTCGGCGTAGACGCGCGCCTCGACGGCGTGGCCGGTGACGCGCACGTCGTCCTGACCGAACGACAGCGGCTCCCCTGCCGCGACGCGCAGCTGGTGCTCGACGAGGTCGAGCCCCGTCACCAGCTCGGTGACCGGGTGCTCGACCTGCAGCCGGGTGTTCATCTCCAGAAAGAACGGCTCGTCGGCGCCATCAGCGCTGCCAGTACTGCCGGAGGCGACGATGAACTCCACGGTGCCGGCCCCCACGTAGCCGACCGCCTGCGCGGTGGCCACCGCGAGGGCGCCGTAACGCTCGCGCTGCTCGGGTGTCAGCAGCGGCGACGGCGCCTCCTCGATGACCTTTTGGTGTCGGCGCTGCAGGGAGCACTCGCGCTCGGCGAGGTGCACGGTGGTGCCGTGGGCGTCGGCCAGCACCTGCACCTCGATGTGCCGCGGCCGGCGCAGGTAGCGCTCGACGAACAGCGTGTCGTCGCCGAAGCTTGCGGCCGCCTCGCGGCGAGCACCGGCCAAGGCCTCGGCCAGCCCCGCGGGGTCCTCGACCATCCGCATGCCCTTGCCGCCACCGCCGGCCGACGGCTTGACGAGCACGGGGTAGCCGACCTGCTCGGCTGCCGCCAGCAGGTCGTCGTCGGACATGCCGGGCTCGGTGCGGCCGGGCACGACGGGGATGCCGACGGCGACCACCGCCTGCTTGGCGCGGATCTTGTCGCCCATGATCTCGACGGCCGACGGCGGCGGCCCGACGAACGCCAGACCCGCGTCGGCGCAGGCGCGGGCGAAGCCGGCGTTCTCCGACAGGAAGCCGTAGCCGGGATGCACGGCCTGCGCACTGGATGCAGCCGCGGCCTCCAGCACCCGCTCGATCGACAGGTAGGACTCGCGGGCCGGCGCCGGGCCGAGCCGCAGCGCCACGTCGGCCTCACGCACGTGCCGTGCGCCGGCATCGGCGTCGCTGTAGACGGCGACCGAGCGCACGCCGAGGCGCCGCAGTGTGCGGATCACGCGGACGGCGATCTCCCCGCGGTTGGCGACGAGCACGGTGTCGAAGGCCTGGCTGGGCGCGGTGTCGGTCATCCCGTCACATCCGGAAGACGCCGTAGGAGACCGGCTCGAGCGGCGCCTGCGCGCACACCGAGAGCGCCAGCCCGAGCGCGTCGCGGGTGGCGAGGGGGTCGAGGACCCCGTCGTCCCACAGCCGCGCGGTCGAGTAGTACGGGTGGCCCTGGTCCTCGTACTGCTGGCGGATCGGGGCCTTGAAGCTCTCCTCGTCGGCGGCGCTCCACGCCTCGCCGTCCTGACCGGCTGCCTGGGCCGCCGCTTCCAGCTGCTCGCGGCGGACGGTGGCCAGCACGGAGGCGGCCTGCTCGCCGCCCATCACCGAGATGCGAGCCCGCGGCCACATCCACAGGAACCGCGGCGAGTAGGCCCGGCCGCACATCGAGTAGTTGCCGGCGCCGAACGAGCCGCCGATGACGACGGTCAGCTTGGGCACCCGGGCGCAGGCCACCGCGGTGACCATCTTCGCGCCGTGCTTGGCGATGCCACCCGCCTCGTACTCGCGGCCGACCATGAAACCGGTGATGTTCTGCAGGAACAGCAGCGGCACCTGGCGCTTGTCGCACAGCTCGATGAAGTGCGCGCCCTTCAGCGCGCTCTCGCCGAACAGGACTCCGTTGTTGGCGACGATGCCAACCGGGTGACCATGCAGGTGGGCGAAGCCGGTGACGAGCGTGGTGCCGTACTCGGCCTTGAACTCCGCGAACTGGCTGCCGTCGACGAGCCGGGCGATGATTTCGCGGACCTCGAACGGCGTGCGCGCGTCGGTGGGCAGGACGCCGTACAGCTCGCCGGGGTCGACCGCCGGCGGCTCCGAGTCATCGACGTCCCACGGTGCCGGGCTGCGCGGGCCGAAGGTGGAGACGATGCGCCGCACGATCCGTAGGGCGTCGGCGTCGTCGTCAGCCAGGTGGTCGGTGACCCCCGAGGTCCGGCTGTGCAGCGCACCGCCGCCGAGGTCCTCGGCCGTGACGACCTCACCGGTGGCCGCCTTCACCAGCGGCGGGCCGCCGAGGAAGATCGTCCCTTGGTCGCGGACGATGACGGCCTCGTCGCTCATCGCCGGCACGTACGCCCCGCCGGCGGTGCACGAGCCCAGCACCGCGGCGACCTGCGGGATGCCGCGAGCGCTCATCGTCGCCTGGTTGTAGAAGATGCGGCCGAAGTGCTCGCGGTCGGGGAAAACCTCGTCCTGGCGGGGCAGGAAGGCTCCGCCGCTGTCGACGAGATACAGGCAGGGCAGGCTGTTCTGCAGCGCCACCTCCTGCGCCCGCAGGTGCTTCTTGACCGTCATCGGGTAGTACGTGCCGCCCTTGACGGTCGCGTCGTTGGTGACGATGACGCACTCGCGGCCGCTCACCCGGCCGATGCCGGTGATGATCCCCGCACCGGGCGCGTCGTCGTGGTACATCCCCCCGGCCGCAAGCGGGCTGAGCTCGAGGAACGGGCTGCCCGGGTCGAGCAGGGCGTCGACCCGCTCGCGCGGCAGCAGCTTGCCGCGCTCGACGTGACGAATGCGCGAGCGCTCGGGACCGCCGAGCGCCGCTGCGGCCAGCCGCGCGTCGAGCTCGTCGACCAGGCAGCGCTGGGCCTCGGCATTGCGGGTGAAGGCGTCGCTGCGCGGGTCGACGGCCGTGCCGAGACGAGAGCCCTCCACAGCCGTGAGCCTCCCAACGATCAGCGTCCTACTCATCAGACTGGGCTCAGGTTAGGCGCGGTGAATGCGAGCGTCCTGGTCGGTGTTCGGGTACGGGCCGGGGCGGGTTCCCAGTGTGAAGGTGCGGCTCAGCTGCGGCCGGGTCAGTCATCGGTGACGCCGTCGAGCAGCTCGCGGGCCGCGTCGGCATGCCCGTTGTGCCGGGCGGTCTCCTCCAACATGTGCAGCAGGACGAAACGCAGGTCCATCTCGCCACCACGGGGGTGCGGCGCCCGGTCATCCAGGGAGGTTGCGCTCGCGACGACCGCGCGGCTGCGGGCGCAGGCCCGCTGGTAGCCGGAGACGACCGAGACGAGCGTGTCCTCGGCTTTGAGCACCCAATCGGTCTCGGTGCCGTCCTGCTCGACGAACAGGTCACGCTCGCCGGTCTGGGCGAAGTTGACGACGAACCAGCCGTGCTCGACCGCAGTGAGGTGCTTGACCAGCGCGAGCAACGACACGCCGGAGGCGAGCATCGGGCGCCGGGCCTCCGCGTCGGTCAGCCCGTCGAGCTTGTCCACGACGGTTGCCCGGTGGCGGTCGAGCCAGGCCGCCAGGGCCACCCGCTCCTGCGCCACTCGCGGAGCCGCCGGGCGTTGGTCCACGCTCGGCACGCTACCGACGAGCCGCGGGGCACTGCGGCAGGCGACCGTTGCGTCGAACTGCATGTGTGATGTGACGGGCCTGGCGTAGCGACATCTCAGGTGGCAGCCATCCGCGCCTCATCCACCTCGTTGCCGGCGGCGCCGCGCAGCGCGTCACTCGTGCGCTGGATGTGGTGCGCGAGCACGTCTGCTGCCGCCTGCCGGTCGCGGGCGAGGACCGCCTCGAGCAGCTGCCGGTGTTCCTGGTCGACGTCGCGGTGGTAGTCGTGGCCGAGCGGGCGCGACCACCACCGGTACAGGGCCGCGGCGTCGCGCAGCGACATCGCCACCTCGTACAGCCTGCCGTTCCCGCACCCGCGCAGCGTGCACTGGTGGAACTGCTCGTGCGCTGCGAACCAGGCGCTGTTCAGGTCGCCGTCCGGCCGGATCTTCGGCGTGTTGGACATCTGGTGATGGGCCGCGACGACTGACGACTCCCAGCTGATGTCGCCGCGCTCGATCGCCTGCCCGATGACCAGCGTCTCGACCTGAGTCCGGGCCTCGGTCAAATCGTCGAGATCCTTCAGGCTCAGCGGCGTCACCCGGTAGCCCTGCTGCGGCACGGTGACGGCCAAGCCCTGCTCGGCCAAGCGGGTCAGTGCCTCACGCACGACGGACTGGCTCACTGAGAACTGGCTGACCGAGATGACCGGCAGGCCGGTCCATCCCCACCGACGAGCAGGGCACCGCACGGCTGAGCGGGTGGCGCGGCACCGATCGGCGAGCTCGACCAACCGCAAGCGCTGACCGGTGCGAGCAGGCCGCGCAGCACGTCATCGCGCAGTTGCGCGTGCACGAACGACGAGCGGGTCTCGGGACCGCCCAAGGACATGGGGCCGACCTTACTCATAATCGCGCATCGCAGCAATTCGCGAGATTGTCTTGCCTTACCGCTAGGCTAGCGTCATGCTCTGAGTCACACCACGCGACGTGGGCAGCCGCAAGGCCCGACGCAACACGCTGACGCCACGCTGACACGCTGCGAGAGAGGACAACGCCGTGCCCCTGCACCGCCTGACCCAGATCGTCATGGGCGTTCCGAACGTCGAGCAGACCGCTGGCTACTACGCCGACTTCGGCCTGACCCCCCGGCTCGCGGAAGAGGTCAGCGTATGGGGCGTGGCGTCACCTGCCCCGACCGGGGACCACACGCTGTCCACCGTCGACGGCGGCGAGCAGCTGCGCATCGTCCACTCCGACCGGCGCAGGCTGATGCAGCTGGGTGTCGGTGCAGACGACCCGGACGACCTCGATCGGGTCGCCGCCTCCGCTGGCCGCACTCGGCGTCTCCGTCCAGCGCACCGACACCAGCGTGTGCGCGGTCGACCCCGGTACCGAGGTGCTCGTCAACGTGGAGCTCGCCGACCGCTACGCCCCGGACCCCACCCCCGCTCCGGCCTACAACACCCCGGGCGTCAATGCTCGCAAGCAGGAGCGGGCACCCGGCATCCTGCGCGAGGAGCCGGTGCGGCCCCGCAAGCTGGGGCACGTCGTACTCGGCTCCACCGACCAGGCGTTCTCGCAGAAGTTCCTCCAGCAGGGCATCGGGTTCAAGGTGAGCGACACCGTGCCGGGGCTCGCCGCGTTCATGCGCTGCTCGACTGACCACCACAACGTCCTGGTGCAGCAGGCGCCCGTGGCGTTCCTGCACCACACGTCGTGGCAGGTCGACGACATCGACGAGATCGGCCGCGGCGCGTCATCAATGCTGGAGGCCGATCCGTCGCGGCACACCTGGGGCCTCGGCCGGCACTTCATCGGCTCGAACTTCTTCTGGTACCTCAAGGACCCGGCCGGCAACTTCTCGGAGTACTACTCCGACCTCGACTGCATCGTCGACGACGCGCTGTGGGAGCCCGGCGTGTGGGAGGGGGCCAAGTCGCTGCTGGCCTGGGGACCGCCGCCGCCGGCGTCATTCCTCGCTCCTGAGGACCTCGGTGCCCTCATGGCCGGCGCGCACGAGGCCCGCTGATGACCGGTCCCGAGACGCTGGACGTCTCTCGCCGGGTGGCGGCAGCACCAACCAACAGCGCGCACTCCGACGTGCTGGTCGTCGGCGCGGGACCGGTCGGGCTCGTCAGTGCGCTGCTGATCGCCCGCCGTGGCTGGCGGGTCACCGTGCTGGAGCGCTGGCCCGAGCCGTACGCGCAACCCCGGGCGGTGCACTTCGACGACGAGGTCGCCCGGCTGCTGTCGGACGCCGGCATCGGCAACCAAATCGGTCGGCTCACTGAGCCGGCAGACGTCTACGAGTGGCGCAACGGCGAGCAGCAGACCCTGCTGCGCTTCGACTACGCCGGCGCCGGACCCTCCGGGTGGCCGCTCGCCTCGATGATGCATCGGCCCGGACTCGAGGACGCCCTGCGGGAAGCGGCTGCTGCCACCGACGGGGTCAGCGTGCTGAGCGGTCACGAGGCCGTCCAGCTGACCGAGGCCGCGGACCATGTCGACGTCGTCGCCAGAGACGCTGCCGGCGAGCAGCACAGCTTCACTGCGGCTTGGGTGATCGGCTGCGACGGCGCCAACAGCTTCGTCCGAGCGCAGATGCCCACGAAGATGACCGACCTCGGCTTCTTCTACGACTGGCTGATCGTCGACATCGTGCCGAACGAGGCGCGTGCCTGGAATCCGACGAACCTGCAGGTCTGTGACCCGCAGCGCCCCACGACCGTGGTGTCGGGCGGGCCCGGTCGCCGGCGTTGGGAGTTCATGCGGATGCCTGGGGAGGACGTCGAGGACCTCAACCGGAAGGAGACGGCCTGGCAGCGGCTCGCCCCTTGGGGGATGACGCCGGACACCTGCACGCTGGAGCGGCACGCGATCTACACGTTCCAGGCTCGCTGGGCCGACCAGTGGCGCTCGGGGAGACTGCTGCTTGCCGGTGACAGCGCCCATCTGATGCCGCCCTTCGCCGGCCAGGGCATGTGCTCGGGCATCCGTGACGCCTCGAACCTGAGCTGGAAGCTGGACCTCGTCCTGCGGGGACTGGCGGGTGACGAGCTGCTCGACACCTACACCTGCGAGCGCAGCACGCACGTCCAGCACGCCATCGGGATGTCGGTCGAGCTCGGCAAGGTCATGTGCGTCACCGACCCGGAGGTTGCCGCGCAGCGGGACGCCTTCATGATCAGCCAGGGCGCCGACCCGTCGCGCATCCTGCCGCCGCTGCCACCGTCGACCCTGACCGACGGGGTCGTCCACCGCACGGCCGGCGAACCCGCCCCCGGTGCAGGCGTGCTCACCCCGCAGGCGCGGCTCACCTACCGAGGCCGGACCGGTCTGCTCGACGACGTCGTCGGCTCCGGCTTTCTGCTCGTAAGCACGGAGGACCCGGCCACCGCGCTCGATGAGGACCAGCAGGCCTTCCTTGCCGCCATCGGCGCGCACGTGCTGCACGTGCTTCCGGCCGGCACGTCGGGCACCGCTGGCACCGACGGCAGCCATGCGGCGATCGACGTTGATGGCGCTTTGCTCGGGCACCTGACGGCCGCCGGCCAGGTGGCAGCGCTGATCCGTCCAGACCACTACCTGTTCGGCACTGCGACGAGCATGAGCGAGCTACCCGACCTGGTCTCGGACTTGCGCCGGCAGCTGTCGATCACGAGGTCAGCGGACCTCAGCGCCACCTCGATCTGACGTCGATCTGAAGGGAAGCAGCGATGCCGACGATCCCCACCTACCCCCACGACATCTTCACCGACGAGGTGCTGCTCGACCCGTACGAGCACTACCGGGCCCTGCGCGAGCTCGGCCCGGTGGTGTGGCTCGAGGCGCACCAGATGTACGCGCTACCGCGGTACGCAGATGTGCGCGCCGCTCTCGCCGACGCCAAGACGTTCTGCTCCGGGCAGGGCGTCGGCCTGAACGACGTCGTCAACGGCATCGCCGTCGGCGGCACGCTGATGAGTGACGGCCGGCAGCACGAGCATCAGCGCAGCATCATCGGGAAGGGCCTGACGCCTCGGGCGCTGCGGTCGCTCCAGGGCAGTGTCGAGCAGCTCGCGACGGACCGGGTGGCGGAGCTGGTCGAGCGCGGCAGCTTCGACGCCGTCGCTGACCTGGCCCGGGCCCTTCCGCTCTCGGTGGTGCCCGACCTCGTCGGCTGGCCGGCAGGCGGCCGCGACCACCTGCTGGAGTGGGCTGCGGCGACATTCGACCTGCTCGGCCCGCTCAATACGCGCGCTCAGCAAGCCGGCCCGAGAGTGCAGGAAATGATGGAGTTCGCCGTCACGACCGCCACCGAGGGCAGCTTCACCCCCGGCAGCGTGGGAGCTGCCATGCTCGAAGGAGCCCAGCGCGGCGAGCTCGAACCCGCCATCGTGCCGCTGCTGGTGCTCGACTACATC
>JAABUR0100000385.1_pt1 | contig 97627 bp, 95 predicted proteins | sample 5560091 | NCBI WGS metagenome assembly JAABUR01 (sample SAMN10711879, study PRJNA513375) | rock metagenome | isolation source: Antarctica rocks | place: Antarctica: Victoria Land, University Valley sud | reverse complement strand
TACTTATAAATTACCTTCTTATATAAGTCTATTATATTAGTTATTTAAGGACCTTATTAATATCTTATTATATTATACTTCTTTTAAATTATTCTTATACTCTTTATACTTAAAGGTATTCCTATTAACTAACTCTTATAATAGATAGTTAAACCCTCTTACTATACCGCGCTACCCTATTATACTACTAGGGTAGTAGCCCTCTTATAACCCTATTATCTTTAGTACGCTAAGTACCTAGGTTTAAGTCCTAGGTTATTATATAACTAAGAGACTAGTAGGGCTTATAAGAGGTACCGCCGCCTTTATAAGCCTTATAAATTAATTTATAATAATAGGATTTTAATATAGTTTACTTATAATATATTAATAGGTTATAAGTCCCCCTTATCTTTTATACTTGTTTATCTAGCCTCTTTACTTATAACTCTATTATTACCCTTTAAGGTAGAAAGTTACCCTATTATATTACTTTTATAATATAAGTTACTACCTTTAAAATTAAGGTAGAGGTAGTAATTTACTTAGGGGAGCGCGGTAAAATACTTTTATATAAGTTATAAACCTCTAAAGAATTATTATACCTTAATATAAAGGTAGGTAGTTAGGTAGTTATTACCTTAAAGGATATCTTAGATATAATAAGATAGTAGGTAAGTTCTTTTATTATATACTTCTTATAATATATACTAATACTTTTATAAGAGGGGTTAACTACCTTTATTATAATAGAGGTTAATAAGGAGTTAGGGGGGGTAAATATATTATTAAAGTATTCTACTATCTTTATATAAGTTAATTATATATTAGGAGGAGGATAATAATAATTTTAATAAGGGGGAGATAAGGGAGATAGAGGAGGATATAAAGGAGGAGGAGGAGGCTATTATACCTACGCTTATACCTACTATTATATTACCTACCCCTACTTCTATTAGCCCTAGCTACCCTTCTTATAATAGTAGTATTACTAATACTACGCCCTCTACTTATAAGATTCGCGTCCCTTATACCCCTTATACTTCCCCTACTCCTATTACTCCTACTCCCTCTCCCTTACCTACTCCGCCCTCTCTACTTACCCCTACTAGGGATATTACCTTATCCTCTAGCTTATTTATTATAGGCCTTAGCTCGTCTTAATATACTCCCCTTATAAGACCTTAATACTATACCTTTAAGTAAAGATTCTTTTCTTAGATTATAAGGATTTTCCCCTTAATTAATTCTTTTTATATATATCTCTTTATTAAAATCTCTATTATATAAATATAACTTATAACTTATCTTATATAACTTAATTTTATAATTAAATAGTTCTATTATAATAGTTATATACTAGCGTTTCGCCTTTAATACTTCTTTATTATATATATTATTATATTCCCTTTATAAGTCTTTTATATTTATATCCTTAATAGATATCTATTAATTATATTCTATTTTATAACTAGACTACTTAATTAAGTAGTATTAAATACCTTTACTTTTTATCCTATTGAAGATTTATTCTACCTTATAATATTCTTTACTATTAATAAGTTCTAAAAGAGGTATAAATAATTACTTACCTTTATTAAGATAGCTCTAATATAATTTTAATAAAGAAATATAAAATATAAGATAGATTCTTTATACTATTAGGAGACTTAAGTAGTATACCTAGTATCTAACTACCTCTACTATCTTAAAGGGACTAGTATACTTATATAATAGCTTTTAATTTAATCTTTTCTACTTTAAGTTCTTTATAATTAATATTACTAGTTCTCCTATTATATAAGACTTTAGGATATAAAGTTTATTATAAAACTTTAAAACTTATACTTAAATAGTCTACTATTAATCTACTAGTATAACTCTTACTTTTAAAAGGTTTTCTACGCGGTCTTTAATTATAAGTACTCCTCCTTTTAGAAAGTTATCCTTAACTTTATCTTTTATATATAAATTATACTTATATATTATATAAAATAGTAAATAACCTAGTATAATATAAATATTATTATAGTATATAAATTTAGCTATTAGGAGTAATATAGCCTAATTATCTTATTCTTTATTTAAAAATACCTTAAGGTAATATTTAATCTATTTATCTATTTATAAATAGAAGGTAGTACTTAATTATCTCTTTATCTTTATATAATAATAGACTTTTAACTAATAGGTACTTATAAATAAGGATCCCTAATCTAATATAATACCTATTAGTAAACTATAATACCTATTAGTAAACTATAATACCTATTAGTAAACTATAATATAATATTATATTCTTAAATAGGATCTTAGCTAATTTAATAGTAGTATAAGTACTCTTAATTAGAAGGTATTAAACTATCTTTATATACCTATTAATAATTATAAAAATAGAATTATATATAGAATTTCTATATTTACTAGGTAGTAAGCTTATAATAAAATTTATAGAAAGTTCTTCCTAAGGCCCTTTAAATTATAGTAAGGATATTATATTATTATAAGATTAATATCTAGGAGCTTTTACCCTTTAATATATTTTATAAGTTTAGATATATAACTTAATATCTATTAATATCCTACTCTAATAATACTTATATTAAAGTAACTCTAAGGTTTTCTATAACTTAAAATAACCTATTAAAGTATTATTATAATACCTTACTATAATTTCTATATATAATACTAAATTATCTAGTATATAAAGTACTCCTTTAAATCTTAGTAATCCTATTGAATTAACCTTCTAAAGCTATTTAATAGTATTTTACTTAAAAGCTATACGCTTTACCTTATCTTTCTATTTAATAATAAATAGATTATTACTTTATAATAAGAGGATAAGTTCTTTTAAGGATTCTAATCTAGCTTTATAAGCTATTTTAAGTCTAGTAACTACTCTTACTAGTATTTATAGGATATATTATTTATAATTAATAACCCTAGTAATAGGATTAAGTAGTAGCGCTATTATATTATATTAATACTAGGAAGGTAGCTTTACGCCCCTTTTATCTAAGTTTTTAGGCTTAATTAAGGGTTTCCTAAGCCCTCCTAAGCTAGATAGGTTTATATACTTAGTTATTTCTTCTAGCTACCTTTAGCTAGAAACAATACTTCCTAAGTTTACTAGCTTGTTTTATAAGGTAGGTAGGAGCTAGTTAAATAATATCTTAATATTATTATAGTTAGGTCTATATAATAGAGTATTTATAAGATTCTTCTTACTAGATTAATATTTAATATCAAAGTTATATATAGTTAAATAAATAGCCTACTAAGCTTAATAACTATTTAACTACTTTACTTATATAAATCCCCTAAGATTATTATAGTTTATAAGTACTTTAATAGCGTAATAACTACCTTCTACGTAGTATTACTATTACTTAAAGGCTTTAATAATTATTAATAGTTCTTAATTATATATCTTATACCTAGTCTTAGTAGGTATTAATTTATAAGACTAGAAAGCTACTAGATATTAAGCCCTATTATTATCCTATTAGGATAAAATAATAGTTATAATAAAATTAGAAATATCTATTTTAATCTAAATTTTCTTATTAGGATTAAAATATATTAAAATAGGTACGGTTGTAAAGACGTAATATAGGTTATAAAACGCCTTCTCTTTACTAGCGCCTTATATAAAGGGTCTTAACTTCTTCTTATCCTTACTACCTTTTAAAAGGCTAGTTAAGGGGGATATTATTTATAAATAGTAGTATATAAAACACTAGTAGAAGTTTATAAATCCTAAGAATACTTAGACTTCTTAATATATAATTAATATTAGCTAGTCTTAGATAGTAAATACCTTATAGCTATCTATTAATATACTATTAATACTTATAATAAACCTAAGGAATTCTACTAAATTAGTATAGAATTTATATTTCTTTTAAATTATATAAAGCTAAAACTTCTATAACTACTTAAGTACCTAATAGATATATTACTTATAACTTAAGATATCTTCTAAATAAATTAAAATATTATTAAGGTATACTATATAAGTAATATCTATTAGGCCTATTAAAGCTCTATTAATATAGGCTTAAAATATAACTAGGGTATTTACTAACTTAAATAGTATAATTATATATTTAAAATAGTTATACCGCGTATAAAATACTATCTTCTACTTATTACCCTTATAGATATAAATCCTATAATAAGTATCCTTAAGGTCTAACTTAGTAAATATCTTTATACCTTATAAGTAATTAAGTATTTTACTAATTAGAGGGAGAGGATAATATTTCTTTACTATTATCTTATTTAACTTATAATAGTTAATATATAACTATAAGCTACTATCCTTTTTTAATATAAATAAAATAGGAGCCCTTATAAGACTAGTAGACTCTTATATTTAACCCTTTAACTTAGTATTATCTAGGTAGATACATAGAGTTTCTAACTCCCTTTATAATAAATTATAAATAGGCTTATAAGGAGGCTTATAACTATCTATATTAATAGTATAGTCCCTAGGCTTAAATAGAGGTAGTCGTCCTACCTCCTTATTTAAAAAGTTATCTAAAAAGTTATAAAGACTTTTAGGTAGCTCTAGTACTTTATTATTAGAGCCCTAGGTTTCTACTTATAATAACCTAGTATAGATAATAGTATAAATTACTAATTTACCTTTAAGGGTATCTATAAATACTTATAGCTCTAGGATAGATATACTAGTAGAGTCTAGTAGAAATTACTACTTCTAACTCCCTAAATCTACTTATACCCTAGCTTCTAATAAGGTAGGTATATTAAGAATAATTAGTAACCCCTTCTTCTTAATTATATAGAATATACTAGTATATTAATCTAGCTATTCCTAGCTATTAATAAGATAGTACTCTACTTAATATATATTATAGTAATAGACTAACTAACTATTTATCTATTTAGGAATTAATAGCTAATAGCCCTCTAGGGGTTTTAAGTTATATTACTTAGCGAAGCTTTAAGAGATAATATTAATCTCTACTTCTATATTTATTAAGAAGTCTATATAGTCTTATATACCTTATATATTAATAGAACTATTAATATTAATATTATAAACTAATAGTAAACCCCTTTTAATAAGTAAGCGCCTTAGTATTAAGGTCCTAATAGAGGCGCGCTTCCTTTTTTTAATTTAGTAATCCCTTTTCTAATAGTATTAATAGGTATTATATTTAGGTTCCTAGGTATCCTAGGCCTATAATAGTCCTTATTATAATGCCCCTTCTTTCTATAATTAAAATATATTAACCCTTCCTTAGTATCTAGTAACTTATTATAACTACTAGTAGGTTAAATACTTCCTACTTTTATAAAAGGATGAATACTTCTATCTTAACTTCCTTCCCTCTTCTAGCCTTTATTCTACCTATTAGAATAATCCCCTTTTTTAGTAATATAACTATTACCTACTATTATTTTAATATAATACTACTAATTATTCTTTAACTAAGTAGTAAGGGTAATTAGGCTTTCTTTAATTATAAGGAGGTCTTAATAGTTTATAAGGGCCTTTTAAAGGTCTAGGCGTAACTTTATAAAGAAGTTAATCTACTAATATTCCTCTAAAAAAGGAGGGATTTATAATTTAATTCTATTTAAATATATATTAAAGCTTTATATTAACTAGTTAGGGTTCTATTATATATCTAAGTATAATTATATATTATAAAGCTAGTAGTTTATTAAGTCCTTAATAAGGTTTAATAAGTATTAAGTAAAGTACTCCTAGGTAACTACTCTCCTTAATAATAACTTTTTATAATAATCTTATAACTTAGTAAATTTACCTTCTAAGAATTATATAGCCTAAGTAACCTTTATAAACTTAATTAGGAATTTATTAAGTATTAATTAAAATATAATATTTATAATATAATACTATTTTTTATATTTATATATATTTTTCCCCTTATAAAAGGGTAAGTCCTTAGGCTTTAAGTAGCTCTTAGGGTATTAATTATTAGGTTCTTCTAACTAGCCTCTAGTAGACTAACTTAGGGTAAAACCCCTAAAGATAGATCCTATCCTAGGGTCTAATATACCTTATACGTTAGTACCCTAATTTAGAGGGTCCTTTATTAAGCCTTATCTTAACCCTTATTATATCCCTCCTAATAATCCGCTAGTAATCTAATATAGATCTAGTATAATTATATCTACTTCTACTTATAATTAGGCTACCCTTTCTTAAATACCTTAAAGCTTTCTTTCCTTTATTAACTACTCTTCTTTAACTTTAGTAGTAGTAATAAGTTTATTAAGTATAATTATACTAGTAAGGGTTTTATTGGAAATTCTATTACTAGGTATATTATTTATTACTTTAATATCTCTTATATTAAACTCTAGTATTATCTTAATTTTATTATAATAGACTTTTAATATATTTTTATCTTATTTAATATTAGATATCTTCGCGTTATTATATTATTATAATCTAGATTATCCCCCTTTTAAGGTAAAAAGATTAGAACTATTAGGAATTAAATTAGAAGGCTAGTTCTTAAAGGCTAAAATAGATAGTATAAACTACTAGTAAGTAGGTAGTATTATAAAGGTAGACTTAATACTTTAGTAACTTTATAATTATAAAAGAACTAATCTCTACCTTCTAAGGAGGTAGAGGGAGGACTATTTAAATACCCCTTAAGGAAGCTACCTAGCCTCTTAGATATCTAGATAAAATGATATCTATTAGGATAATAAGAAGCTAAACTAATACTACTAGGATATTACTAGTAGGCTGTATTATACTAGCTAGATATATTAAGATATCCTAATAGTTCCTAGGGTATAAGAGGTATATCTATATAGAGGCTAGTAATAATATCTTCCTACTAATTATATAGATACGTGGTAATTATATATTTATCGCGCTATATGAAGATCTTTAGCTGTAGGGATATAGAAGGAGGATCCGGCGTACTAGTAATAGTAATAGTAAAGGTACTAGTACCTAGGATATCCTTAGAAGACTTTAGAGCCCGCCTAGGAGGTATATAAAAACTATTAGTAATAGTAGAGGAAGGTTATAAGAGGGATAGAATAGATATAAATATAGGTAAGTAATAGATTAACTATAAAGGATATTAAAATAATAGCCTAATTAGGCTATTATTTATATTAAAATAGTAATTTAATAATTAAATTATTAACTTAATAAATCATATAACTAGTAAATACTATAGCCTGATATAGCTATTAACTATTAAATAATATTAAATAATTACTTAAAATCGGGACCATAAAACCTGTCTATTATTTACTTATAATGTGATATGATGAAATAGGGCTGTTGGCGTTAGTTCTATAGGGTGGTTGGATTTAGTGTGGGAGGTTTAGTCCTGCGATTGGAGAGGGGGGGGGGGGGGTTACTGGGGTGAATTTTTGGGAGGAGAGGGGAGGGGGGGAGTGGAGGTTGGGTTTGAGGGGAGGTGGGGTTTGAGATGATGGTGGGGTTTGAGGGGAGGTGGGTTTTGAGGTGATGGATTTGAGAGGGTGGGGTTGTGGATGGAGATTGTTGGGGTCGGGTTGAAGATTTAATTGGGAGTCGGGTGATGTGCTGTTTTATATGAAGGAATCATTATTGAGAGACTATGTATGCCTTTGTTATGTGTGATGTCCTCTGCCAAGTGTACGCGTGGTGACGGGTATTCGGGTTGGTTGAGCTGGAAAGCTGGATGGAAAAAGGGGGTTCGGGGGTTTGTTGCTGGCGAGATAAGGGTTCTAGTGTGAAACGTGTGGTGGTTGGAGGATTTGGGTTGTGGTTGTTTTGAACGTTGCGGAGCTTGAGGGAGTGATCCTTGCATGAGATGTACCACCTCATCACATCATCACATCGCCCATCATGGCATAATCCGGACTGAGAGGCGAATTTTCTCTTAATATTTGACTTGTATATTGTACTTTCCAGTAAATTCATCCCCATGGTACCATGTTCCATGATCAACGATTGGCAAATTGCAAAATTACCACACTTTCCTGGAAAAGTTGCAAATTTGCCACACCCAAATTGCACAAATGCCACACTCGCACGGTGAAGTACTAAAGGCCCCCTAACCAACAGGGCACAGGACCGCTATCGCTGCACACAGTCCCGGCACATCATAGCTACCTCGCACTACCCAGTAGCCCCCGTACAGCAGCCCCCCTACTTCCCCAGCACATCAGTCCTTGGCGGGTATGAGAGGACGGTAGACCCCCAACCGTCGCCATCGATCATGCAAATTTAATCTTTCAGGGGTGACTGACAACCTAATTCCTAGGGGACCTACCTTGGAGTCAGGGAGCTCAGCCTCGTACCTTACTTAGGACTCCGCTGTGCCAGAGTGTGGTATTTTTGCAATTTGGGTGTGGGAGTTTTGCAATCGGCCGTTCAACAATCATACCCAACAGACGCACGTCTTACTATGGATCACGACAATGGAGCCGATGACGAACACGCCTGCACCAAGGATATACTGCCCTAGAGAGAATCCGCCAGAGATGTCGTTCTGATTCGTAGAGCGCCAGATCGCGGGCCCGAGGCTACCCACGATAGTAAAGAAACCCAAAGCTATCAAGACATGGCAGGGTCGGATGCACCTGTAAAACGGCTTCAATCTGTTTATACACAATGCTTGTTTCAATTTATTACAAGGCACTGGTGGTGGCAGAGTACTCATGGGAGTATTCGGTGGATACGCCCTGTAGTTGGAGAGCCGTCTTGGTGATAGGTCGAGGTATTCGGTATAGACAGTGATACAATCTTTGTTGCGCTCGAGATCCTTATAATCACTTATGATTGGCGCCAATGGAAGAAAGTTGACCGATGTATGTCCTTTACTGTCGTCAAGGTCCTTGAATGTTACTGCAGCTGGTAAGAATGGATGCTGGTCAATCTGTTCGACTTGAGCTACGGGCAGAGGCCCATTTCCAATGCGATTTGTTCGAGGCGTTCTCAACTCAACAGCGCGTATGCGGTCTGTCTCAGGAATTGATGTTGTGCTATTGTGTGCTTCCAAGCAATCACCGAGCTTCTCAGGCGAGTATTTCGAACAGTCATAGACGCTTGGACGGCCACTTCTAGGGCTGCCATCGGCGGCCTTGTTGTACCGAGAACGAGCTACATCCCTCCAGAGTTTTCGACTTGCCGATTCATCCTCGTCCATGGCCACTCGACAATATCCCAGATCTCCTAGACATTTAATCCAAGACTCCTCGATAGCTGATAGTGTGCCAAAGTATTTCGCTGCAAGTTTCTTCAAGGCCGGGCTTGCGGCAGGATGATTGAATCCAAGAAAGAAGTCATGACGTTCTTGAAGCAGTCGATTGTGCATTGAAATTACGGATTGCCAGCAATCGTTCGTCAAAAGGTTTGTCTTCCGGACTTCAGCCGCGATTGTTGGTCTTTTCTTAGTGTTCGTAGGCCGCTCGAAGAACTGAACGATTGTGAAAGCTAGCACCACTCCAAGATCCCCGAAGTTGCTCGCAATGCTAGGTTCGCACGTTTGCGGAGTTTTTGGACTGCCTGAAGTTGTCTCCAAGATTGATGTATTGGCTAGACTGCTGGTATTCATCGAGAAGTCGTAACGGTTGTAGGATGGTTTCTCTTGGAGTCCGCTGAATGCATGACTTCGCCTGTCGCTTATGGTCAAAGCTTCTGAGAAATGTTCCTCTATGGCCGCGTCGTACTCTGGTAGACCGATATCAACACACCTCGCCTCTATCATTTCCATTCCCGTAGTGATCTTATCGACCTCCAGCATGAGTGCCTCGTGCGACATTGGATTCTCTTCGGGCTGAGAAGGCATCTCCGGCTCGGCAAACGGCTCTGCGTAGACCTCGGCCTGGCGAACCTTAGAAGATTCGGCAATGCAGTGGTTGTTGGAGCTGCAATAACCAGGTGACAAGTCCTCAAAGAGCTCCATACCTGGGATGCCTAAGGCAGCGGGGTGAACGTTGATAAGATTCGGCTGGCCATCCACAGGTTGGGATCCCTCGCACCTGTCATTCCCTCGGTGTTGGATATCAAATGCATGGTTCCTCACGATGCCGGGACCGTCAAGTGGACAATAGTGGTCATACCGGATCCCCTTCCTATTCTCAACAGGAGCCATCTTATCATAAGCATCCCAAAAAATATACTCTACGTCGGATACAAGAGCTTCAGACACCGACTGGATACCTCTCGTGGGGATAGAGGAGCGCTCCAATCGCAGAATTGATTGAAGGCACGGATACGGGGGTAGCTCCCCTAAACGAAGGCTGACAGACGTATTCCATGGGCCTGCGATAAGTTCTCGGTCATATCGCCACATCTCTCCCATGGAAGGTGACATAGTTTCCTACTATTTATGTTGTCAAGGTGGTTTGATCCAAATGCGAAGAATTTACACGCTGTGTTTCTTACGAGCGCAAGACGAAGGTAAGACTTCACGTGGGCGTTTAGAGTTCAATTTGAGGTAAAGGCTGTAAGAATCTAACGCAATGGTTGACATTCAAGATGAGAAGTCCGGGGAAAAGGTCGATGCGACAAGTGTGCTCACCGCAGTATACTATTTTTAGCTAGTCTGTCATACAGAGTTGCTGTTGGAATTCAGTCCGGGTTAACCTCGGCTTCAGGAGGTGCTACTAATTACTTAATCCTAAACTATTCCTCTTAGTAGAGGGCTAAGACGCTAAATCTTAGAGTTAGGACTTAGGTTTAGTTAGTACAAGTATGAATACTATTAGTATATGTTAAAAATTAGTATCAGCCCTATATACTTGGCATGAACTATAAATAGCTAATATATCTATAACTAAATAATTAACCGTTCTATTAAATTATTTAACAGATTATATACCTAATTATATTACAGTTCTAGTACTATATTAGCCTGTAGATTAATTAGGACTAACGCGGCCTTAGCGTATATTATATTAGCTGTATTATAGATATATTATTATATTATAAGCTTAAATTTAATATAATTTTAAAAACTATATAATTTATATAATAAGCTTTTTAAATAGTCTTAGAAGTATTATCCCTAGAATTATCTACTAGTAGTAGTATTATCTCTAGAATTATCTCTAGGATTATCTACTAGTAGTAGTATTATAATTAAATACTATAAAGTTTAAAGTTAAGAGAGTTATAAGTAATAAGAAGTCTTAGTTAAGATTTTTTTATTAATAACCTTTGTTATTAAATTGAAATATATATACCGCCCTTACCTCTTAAAGGAGGCTTACGTTATTATATTAGGAAGGAGCTGTATCCCTTTACAATCGTAATAATATATTCAGTAGCCTAGCCTAGTTATCAAGTAGATATCTAGACCTCGTACCTTTATAGATACCTCAAGTAGAATCTCTTTGGATAAGTCGCTAATAGCGTAGGTCTCTTGAGTCGGAATATAACGGCCAAATCAGCGCTAGAAGTCGGACCAGGAATACACAATTCAACTCGAGACTCCAAGATTGGGTTACAACCCTGAACAACTTCATACCAATATCTCGTTCAGCTTCAAGAGTATCTAGATCAATTGTAAGCACAAGCTCCACGTGAAAGCTGTGTGAATGATTAACTTTTTCAATGTATTTCACGCCCACTAAGACACCGTCCTGGTCTTCAAACTCGCTCTGATCGCCGAAATCGGTGTTTTCCTGGTCTAGGCAAGTTAGACAGTTGACTGTAGTGTTCTTGTATCGGTCCCCCATTCTCTTCGGTAGATCGCGTTTTGCAAGAGCAATCAGGTGCTCTTTCATCAGATTCGGCTGTCTGAATTCTGGGCCGTCCAGAGGAACACCAAGCACCGCAGCAGGGAGAGGAGCTGTCATATCATTTCCATAGCACAAGAAAGATTCTCATAATCCAATTTCCAAAAGACAGACACCTAGGCTGTAGATGTCGTGTTGCATGTTATAGATATCTTCGGGATTCAACCCCTGACGATGTGGGTGACGGTAGAGATTCTTCTCCCAAATAGAGTCACCTGACCGCAATGTTCGACCATCTGCCGTACGTATGCTCTCGAAACCGACGAGAAAGAATAGATCGGACCCAGGTTTATTGGTTTGGAATCCAAGAACGGTCTCAGGCCGGACGTTCTTATGCACAAATCCAAGTGTATGGATATAGCTGATGGACTTGGCTATTTGTTTTGCAAGCTCAAAACGATCGGTAAGCGTAAGGTTCGGACTCGAGGAGAGATAACTTCGAAGACTTCTAGGCTCGTTGTTAAGCTCTCTAGGTATTTTGAAAATGAAATCGAAGGAGGATGGCCTAATGCTACCATTTTGAACCACGCCATGGCACTGAAGTACCCCGAAGACGAGAGGATCCACAGATGAGAGTTTTCTTGCAAGTTCCCTGATGTTTTTTCTCACAGAGCCTACATCGATATCCAGATCGCACGGGATACGGTCCATAACTAGCCATTTATCCGAATCAGCCCTCTGCATATATTTGGCAGATGCAAAAGGAATCTCGCGTATCCGCGCCGTCTCAAGCCCCTCTCCTGGAAGGAAAACGGAGATTTTTTGAAGAGGCTGCTCCTTGAGAGCGTCTCTGATGTTGTACGCGCTTGTAAACGAGGAGACAGCCAATCGATTTCTGCTCAATTCCTGGTCAATATAAGGACTCGAGACCTTCATGATTAGAAATCAAGACGGATCGAACATCTTCTGCCATGAAGTCAAGTCCTCAATAGATTCATCAAGACATTCTTTGATCAGGATATATTTCCATCTCTTCACTTCTGTGACCTGGCTTTTCGCTGCTCGATCGCCAGGCCTTTTTTTAGATATGCTTTCAAGCTTACAGACTATGTTTTTCATTTTGCCGATAAGCACCTGGAGAATCTGAGTCTGCAGCGTTCTATGTTCCTGGTCTAGGCTTTCCCATATCTGCTTGATGAAGTCTAATTGCATGGTCGTACGTTTCCAGTAAATCTCAACACGGAGTATGCGTTCAAGTATCTCAGCCTCTGCGCCTTTGAAACTTGCGCATAGTTCGATAAGGATCTTGCCATATCTGGTTTACCTTTGGTAGCCGTGCAATAGTGAGGGAAGAGAATCTAACGACTCACTTGAAGCATAGGTCAGTCGTTGCCACGATAGCAAGCGCTAGTCCGGCTTCCATGTCTGCTATATCACACGACGATGCACTTGGATCCTGAAAATTAAACACAACGGGCCTGCACTTTCAGGCACGGATTACAGAGTTACACTTATCTCTAGTTCCACCGGTCTAACTATGTTAGACATAGCTCAATGCCGTTGTCTCAAGCTTTGTTGATTTGACGTGGACTATATCTTTTGGAAGGCTGTAGTAAGATTCAATCATTACATGAGGAGCTCCTTGAGATATTTTGCCAATGTCCTCCTCTCCTTCGTAGGGGCCTCCATCCCCGGGCCTAAGCCCCAGAGCACAAGATGTTTACCTGATGCGGACGCGATCTGTTTCCCGTCCGGCGAGAACGCGACGGCGCGCACAACAAATGAGGGCATTTTGAAATCCTTACGCATCACCCCCGTGGCTAAGTCCCAGAGCCTGAGGTCATGGTCTGATGCAGACGCGATCTGTTCCCCGTCCGGCGAGAACGCGACATCCCAGACCCGACCCGAATGGCCTATCGATACATCACGTGCTATACCCGTGACCGAGCTCCAAAGCCTAACCATTGTATCCTTTGATGCGGACGCGATCTGTTTCCCGTCCGGCGAGAACACAACGGCCAGAACCCTATCAGAATGACCCCTGAGTGTATGGCGTACTGTCCCCGTAACCAAATTGAAGAGCGTAACCGTCGTATCATCTGATGCGGCCGCGATCTGTTTCCCATCCGGCGAGAACGCGATGGCTGCGATGCCACTCAAATCGGTATTCAATGTATCAAGCGCTGCCCCTGTGTCGAGTCCCAAAGGGTAATCTCTCCACCGTCTGATACGGCAATCTGCTTCCCGTCCGGCGAGAACGCGACATCAAAGACCTCAGTGAATTGGGCTATAATTCTATTGCTTGCTCCCGTGGCCGAGTCCCAGAGCACGGCCTGCTTACCCCCTCCGGACACGATCTGGTTCCCGTCCGGCGAGAAGGCGACGGCGTAGAGCCCGCGCGAATGGCGAAGTACATGACGCGCCGCCCCCGTAGCTGCGTTCCAAAGCCTAACCCTATTATCCGCTGATGCGAAAGCGATCTGTTTCCCGTCTGGCGAGAATGCGACAGCCAAGATCTCGTTCGAATGGCCCTTAAGCGTGCGCTGTAAGTTCCAAGTATTTTGAGTCGCTGGCTCTGATGTTAATGCTCCTATTTTGGTAGTTGTTGGTGCTACCCTTTCAGCAGACACAGTGTTAGATTTATATGTCTTGTGGGCCGAGATCTGGTTCTGAGTGCTCCAACTAGCAGAGGGTTCGGAATCTGAATAGTCCTGCGATTTTCGCAAGGACTCTGGTAGGATAATTCCTCGAGGCAGATATTAGCGATGCTATAATAGAATTATAGGGTTAGAAGATGATTAATATTATCATCTCATCTATAAAAGGTAGTACCTTTGAGTTTCATGAGTCTTTATAAGACAATGCAACCACGGATGTTGTAAACATTCCTTTACGTGTGGTCGATCCTTAGGCTTTGGCGCCATTAAACCTCTTACGAAGGAACATCCTTGTGCGCTTACCTTGTTTGCAAGCAAGGTGTCTGAAGGGAACGTGAAGTTACCTGTAATATACTGACCTAAACGGCTCGGGTCGGTGAAGAGGCTCTCGCCGGTGAGTATAAGGAAGGCAATTACACCTAGAGACCAAACATCAACAGCATTTGTGTACGAGTCGTTTAATGTATCATCCATTCGAAAATACGGTAGTACTTCTGGTGCTGTAAAAGCAGGTGTGCCTGTTACAGTCCGTAGTGCTGTAAGTCCTTCTGTTGCTCGCTTACTGATTCCAAAGTCCGCGATCTTAACCCACCAATCTGGGCCTTTGGACGCAATCAAAATATTCTATATTATTTGTGTAGCATTAGCCTATTATTGATCTCGACGAGTCTATATAGCTAGACTTACAGCAGGTTTCAGATCCCTATGAGTAAATTCCAAATCATGCATAAAACGTAAGCCTTCGAGAACCTGGGAAACGATACGCTGGCCTTCAGTTTCTGATAGGGGTGAATTGAGATGTTTGTGTAAGTCACCGTCTGGGAGGTATTCCATTGCTATGAATATACTGTCGTCATCATCGTACCATCCAAAGGACTTGACAAAAAACTCCTCGAAATGAATAGAGATTAGCGGGAGAATCATGAAAAAGGTGGATGAATAATTGATAGCGCTAGACTTACCTTAGTATGAGAGAACAGATTTATTGCTTCCAGTTCTCTATGACAATTGCTGTTTTCGACTTTTGGGACCTTCTTCACAGCTCGTACTTCACCCTTGCTATTCCCTTGAATACATCGCTCCAACCAGACGACCCCAAAGGCGCCTCGGCCTAGTCTTCTCTCTCGCTTCCATTTCTCTTCCTTGCGAGTCCCTCTTTCTTTTGTAGTCCTGCCAGAAACGTATATGGTATGTTGAGTATAGTCCGGGTTCGTATAGAATTGAGTATCGAGCTTTGAGATCTGTACAAGATCTGGGACAGGTGTCGTGGTGGTCATTTAGCCTCTACTCTTATGTGGGAAGGGAGCGCCTATGATAATCTAGCGAACGTTAGCTTGACCTCACACTTATAGAACAGGATAGCGGTGGGCAGTTACCATTGAGTTCCGTGGATGAGCCAGTATAGTATGTGGGCCGGAGCTTGAGTCGTCTTGAAGAAACGGCGCCTGAGTCTTCGCAAATGGTACGAGGTTTGACATGGATGTAAGGATCTGACATTCATGGGCAGAGCGTAGAGCTGGGTTGGGCATATACTGAACCGTTTGTAGAAAGGCTGGAGTGAATAGCGTCGAGTCTCCTGAAGTATGTCCATTGGATTCAGCTGCGCCCGCCGGCAAACAGAACATGCCAAGGTCAGACCTATCAGTATAAGGCTGAATGTCAATTGACAGACGTATCCCACAGGCCTATAATGGGTTCTGGTTCCTATCTACTACACTCGGCAAAATATCTGGTCTGATCCAACTGCCAAAAACTCGTATACAGTTATTGTTGCTCTCAAGCACGAAAAGGCGGTACGACACAGGCATCCCAAAGCGAAAATGAGATAACGACACGTTTTCTTTGAGCTGAACACCCTAGTCTGTTATGCAGAATTGCAGCCCAATTTCAATGCTGCCATGAAAGCCGTGGTTCACGTATCATGTGCGCTGTTGTTGTTCGCTTCAGTCAGTAGCTACCTTATGTGAGGAGTGCGAAGTAGTAGCTAATGATAACCTACCTACACTTTAATTGGGAGTGAGTTCGTTCGCTAAGTAGCAGCGCAAACGAGAAGACACCATCCGATCATCTATTCCCTAGGGCGATCCAAGATGTTAGATCCATATATACCCTCAACATTACTCATATCTTGTCAGTACGGCCTACGATCAAGAAACAACAAGATATGTGAACATGAAGACACAAAGCAGTAGCTATAGAATAGCAGCTGTTTTGAGCTGGAAGGAGATGGATTGATTTGAGGGTCTTCGAGTGATTTGTATTTTGCGTTTTTGTTGGAGGATGAGAACTACGTAGTATTATTAGTGAGAAGTTGATACTGTAGTGGGGGTTATGAAGGGCTGTTGAGTTATTGTCATAAATTTGGTATGAGATAGGTATTCAGATATGGAGATTAGAGAACGATCGATCGGTAAAATCAATCCAACACCATAATCCACCAACTGCAGCCAGAAATCGAGGAAATGATGCGAGGCGTGAGCCCATCTGGTCTATCTAAGCGCCAGTCGAAAAGAACCAAAGCCGGCGTATCGGACCACTGTCTAATGAAGATCCCGTCCAGTCCCAACGCGCCAGTATCCAAACGCTTCCAATGCACAGCAAAAACGAAGATCGAACCTCCCATAACTTGACGACATATATACGTGATATGCATCTCAAATTTCCTCACCAATGACATAGCCCACCCTCCGAGTCATCCAAACTCCACGTCCCCGCCAGCCCAGTTATCTCGATGGTGTCGGCCGGCGGCTCACCGATCTTTTCAAAGGGAGCCACATTCGGAGATCCGATCGTCTTGCCAGAGCTATTGTTCAACACACGCCTCGCCCAAGCGTCAATTGCGGATTCGCCGGTCTCATCTCTTGCTTGCTTCAAAAAGGGAATCAGAGCCGTTCCTCCAGTCCCTTTGAGGGACGAACTCTTGCTCCCTGGCTTTTCTGCTTTCTTCGAACTTTTACTCACAGGGTTGGCTACATTCAGTGGCTGCATCTGATTGATGGGCGCATTCCGAGGTGATAGCGACCGCTGGTATGACCGTGTCTCTCGTGATTTGACGATTATGTAGCGTGATACTAGTTGGATATGTTTGTCTCGAAGCGACCGTAGCATAGCTAAGCAAGCATTGTAAGCTGTTTTCAACTCCACGTCGGAATGGTGGGCTTCGACATATTCATGCAAGTTGGCCACAGAAGCAACATCTTGCAAGAACCGCCGGTGTGGACCAGGCATGTATGAGCGCATATCGTGAATGAAGTTGTGACGGGGAGGTCGTGGTGTAGGGCCTTCTGCATCGCTTTCCGTGGAACTATCTGATGGCTTTTGAGACCCCGTTGGGCGATGCTCGACGCCAAGGACGATATCGAAGAATTGGATCAGAGATGACTGCGCATTGCTTCCACCTCCGTACGTAACGTAGGGTTCGTCTCCTCGGCCGGTGTCAAACATTACACCTTTGGGCAGACCCAATTCGGCCATGTTCTTGCTACCTGCAAGGAAAGGACGGATGCGGTGGTAAAAGACATGTGGATCACAATTTTCATACATCCTTTGAAGCAGCGTCCCCAGCTCGTCCAGCCTTTCAGCGGTTGCTTGGAGGCATGCCGTTACTCTATGGCTATCCTTAGCCCGAGCGGCTGCGATAGCGTCCAGCATCCATGATATAATGGGTCCTCCTCTTGCTTCAATGGCTACCGATACTAAGTAGAACCATGATTCGTCTAACGAGCCGGTAAATGTGGCAAGTGTAGAAAGATTTTCGAGGTTATCGATAGGCTCGTCCGGGAAGATGGGCTTGAAGTTCCAGAGGCATATGCCAGCGTATGTGGCAACCGTAGGTAGTTCAAGATGATTGCATATTTGTATGAAAGGAATAGATATCGTGGGTGGGACCCTCTGCAAAACACGATCAGCCAATATATGAGACGGTGCTGTGGCAAACATACCTCTTCCGGCTGGTCTCCTCCCCAAATATACGCATGTGTCATGAACGAAAGCAGCGTGTAAGCCCTCCGCCACTCGGGATTGGTCCGTAACCTCAACGCTGTGACTATTGGTAGAGTTTCGATCCTTCTCTTCAGGCGCTTGCTGAGGAGCAATGCCTGCAGATTGGCTACTACTGACTCCCATTCTTTGTAGTATGGGTCCGGTAGAACTTCAAGGGCGGCTTCATCCGACAAGAAGCCGTATTTCTCTGATATGCCATAGTCTGTGGGAAAAGGAAGGGGTGGAATCATCTCTGGGATGACGCCCTCCAGTGTTACAGCAACGACGACGTCAACGTGCTTAGCGAGCTTCCGTAGGACAAAAGTGGTCGATCAATCAAGAGTTCTCCGTAGTCCAAATGTGCTAAGTATATTGTTGGGCCTAGGGAAAGGTGGCAACGAAATGGGTAAGCAGTGGTAATTCAGCTGCTCGTATAAATCGCTTCACGATGTTGAAGGAGGGTACGATGGGGCGATAGCAGAGCTATCATATGCAAACAATGGGACAACAAGATGTCTGAACGGAAGGAGATCTATGACATTATTCAGCATATACGCTTACGATCAGCCCCTCTCAAGACACAGAGAGGAGGCGTCGGATCCGGAAAATCCCGGAGAAAGAAACAATCAGGCGGGGAGCGTCTTGGCCCGCGATGGAGAAAGCGGACCACTAGGCAGTGTCTGCCGTTAGAACCCTTGAGGGAAAGCACTGGTTGTATTGAGGAGAAGCGGAGGATGAGTGTACCGAAGGCCCCGACTTCGGACGGAGAATAAATACGCTCTTGGCTGCCTAAGCAATCCATACAGTGCTTTACTTTACCCACTTCATCTTGATGGCTTTTAGGCGAGCTAAGCGCCTATGGTACTTGGGATTGTTGACACTATAAGATCTCGTCGCCAAAGCATGAATATCTGCCGCTGATTGTGCCTTGCATGCGGGTGGAGGGATACCTGGTGTCGGCCCCCACAACACTTCATTCCCAATCAATCTCCACAAAGGCATTTGTCGATACCATTTATTGTACAAAATGGTATATATATACAGCTCCCTAGCAACCTTTGAACTCCACGCAATGCACGCTAGTCATCAAATCATGACATAGGTCTTAACCGGCCCTTCAGTGTTGACTCCACTGTATGCTGTCCAGGGCAACGCCCTCTTGAACCAGCTCCCAGAGTGGACTGAGTTCCCTCAAGAACGAGACCCTTTCGGTAACTGCTTTGAGCACGTAGTCGATTTCGCCCTCCGTGGTGAACCTCCCAATGCCAAATCGGATACTGCTATGAGCACTCTCATCGCTATTGCCTAGTGCTCGGAGGACGTAGCTGGGCTCGAGAGATGCCGAAGTACAGGCGCTGCCAGATGACAAAGCAATGTCCTTCAAAGCCATGAGCAGAGACTCGCCTTCGACGTAGGCAAATGAGACGTTGACACAGCCTGGATAGAAGTGTGCTGGGTCACCGTTTTGTGACGTGTGCTCCATAGCTAGTAGCCCCTGGAGAAGACGGTCTGAGAGTCTCTTGATTCGGACAGAATCGTACTATAGGTATTGTCAGCGACACTAGTAGCAGATGAAGTCAGGACATGGAACTTACTGCCATCTCTTCCTTTGCAATTCTGCAAGCCTCTCCGAAGCCGACGACCAATGGTGGTGCAAGCGTGCCACTTCGCAGCCCTCTCTCTTGACCTCCACCACTGATTATCGGCTGGATCCTGACTCTTGGTCGTCTCCGCACGTAGCAAGCGCCAATACCTTTGGGCCCATATAATTTGTGAGCCGAGATTGACATCAGATCCACATTCCATGAATCGACGCTGATGGGCATCTTTCCTACGGCCTGTGCACCGTCGGTGTGAAAGAAGGTCTTCTTGGCTCTGCAAAGCTTTCCTATTTCTTCCATTGGCTGTATCACCCCAATTTCGTTGTTCACAGTCATGATGCTAACGATTGCGGTATCAGGCCGAATGGCCGCTTCAAGCTCTGCCAGGTCGACTAAACCGTTGCTTTGTACGGGTAGGTATGTGACTTCGAAGCCTTCATTCTCTTGCAGTTGGCGACAACTGTCCAGCACACACTTGTGTTCCGTCTGTGTTGTAACAATATGCTTCTTCTTTCCGCTCTTTCCTAGAAACCTTGCAACACCTTTGATGCTCATGTTATTGCTTTCCGTGGCTCCACTTGTGAAAATAATCTCTTTCGAGTCTGCACCGATGAGATTCGCGACATGTTCTCTAGCTTGCTCTGTAGCCTTCTCGGTTTCCCATCCGTAGGCGTGCGTTCTTGAGTGAGGGTTGCCATATAGACCAGTGAAGAATGGCAGCATGGCATCGAGTACGCGAGGATCGGTGGGGGTGGTGGCTTGCATGTCGAGATAGATGGGCCTGATGCCTTCGTCCATGATGGTGGCTTGCTTCAAGATTCCCGCCGCTGGGCTCATCATGACATCGGCAGACATGTCTGTTCCCGGCATTCTCGCATTCTCGGGTAGCATTCCGGTCTGAGCTGTGAAAGCATGATGATCTGCTTTGATGGCAGTCTCAACGTTCACTTGCGCCTTGTTTGGCTTTGATTCTGATACATAGGATCGTCGTGGTGCTCTATTCGCCGCAGAAGTCACCGGTGCCCTTAGACAACGAGAGCTTATGATCAACCCGTGTGAGGAGGAAAGGCGTCTCGAAGATAGTCGTAACACTTGTTTCACCGCTGGCGATGCCGAGTTCGACATCATGGAATGATTGATAGGTAAGGTAAGGAAGCCATTCAGATCTGACCTTGCGGAGAGCCAACGCCTCCGGCTCTAGGCTTAAGCTAACCAATGAAAGACAAGTGTGGTACGGACTTTAGAACTACCTCCGAGTATCCGAGTACCTAGCAATGGGGTATCTTACTGAACGAAGGTGTTCATGCCATACATGATATATATCAAATCATAGCACGAGTGTTACGAAGTAGATGAGATCACAGAGTTCCCATTCATGCTGATCCCACCAATCCTGCAGCGACCACACGCAAGACCAACAGCAGTCACTGCACGTAGAGTTCTCAAGAACGACTGCTGTCCAAGGTCTTGCAGCTAACGTTCAGTCTCTGAACGTGTAATAACATGATGTGCACATCGTTCGATGTGTATCGATGCTTACCTTAGGACTACTCTGCTTTAATCATTTCTGTGTTCCTTCCTGCTCCAGCTCGGCAAATCGGCCTTGAATGGCCGCTCGGATCGAGCCGCTAATCTATCTCGGCCGCGTCAGCCAAGCATCTTCAGGCCGTCCCTCGGTCACTTGTCATACATGTTCTTAGTACACAATATTACCGCTCAAAGAAAGGGCTCACCTACCTTTGAAGCCTAAAGGAAAGCTCATTGAGATTATTGTTTGTGAATTGACTGTCCGCTGTAGACTAAGATTTTCTGGTCCTCCCCTGCATCAGAAACTCTTTCCTCGAGATCTCAATCAGGCATAAAGATACATAATTCCACGCCACCGCTGGCACCGACCCTGACACCATAAACAACATTGTCGGGAAGCATCAGTCAATAGGGCTGGTAGTACCGACGCTTATATTGTTGCTAAGGTCGCAAGCATCATGAGTTTGAAGGGCTTCCAGAAAGCAGCGATCCGCGTATGTGCACCACACGGAATGACACACTGGACGACAAGTGAGCAAGATCGAATACTGACTTACACTTTTGTAGGCACCTCAAACTTTGAAGCAGAGGTTCAACATTGGCGAGCACACCAAAGACGCTGTTTACATCGACTCTGAACGCCGGTTCAATGAGCTTGAGAAGGAGACGAAGAAGCTCCACGATGAATCGAGGAAATATTTTGAAGCCATCAATGGGATGCTCAATCACCAAATCGAGTTCTCGAAGGCCATACAGGAAATCTACAAGCCAATCTCTGGTCGAATCTCGGATCCCGATTCGATAATACCCGAGGGGAACCCTGAAGGTATCCAAGCGTGCGAAGAATACGAGGGTATCGTAAGGGAACTGCAAGCCACTTTAGCACCAGAGTTGGAGATGATACAAGCAAGAGTGATCGGCCCAGCGGACGAACTCCTTACAGTCATCAAAGTCGCCCAAAAATCACTTGTCAAGCGGCAACACAAGCAAACCGACTACGACAGGCATCGAGCTACTTTGAAAAAGATTCAAGACAAGAAAGATAAGTCGTTGAAGGACGAGAAGGCACTGTACAAGGCGGAAAATGAGTGTGAGCAGGCTACTCAGGAGTTCAACTATTTCAATGACCTCTTAAAGGACGAACTATCGAAGCTGTTTGAGCTCGAGCGAGAGTTTATACGACCATTGTTTCAATCTTTCTACTACATGCAGCTTAACGTGTTCTACACATTGCACGAGAAGATGCAGAGCATCGATATCGGCTACTTCAACCTTACCCTAGATATTGAGGAGGCATTCGAGGCAAAGCGCGGAGATGTCAGAGAGCAGGTGGAGGGCTTATCGATCGTTAGATTCAAAACGACTGGGGCGAAGAAAGCCGGACCTCCGAAATATGGCTCTGGCAGCAAGATGGCTCTTGAAGGCCCGACTAGGAGACTTGCGATTGAAGGTCGAAGGTCGTCAGACGCCCCAACGAGGAGGTCAACACATGATTTTGTTGATAACCCTCCTCCACCGTACAGCAATTCGGGATCACCTAGTTTGAATGGTGACAGCAGCATGGCGCGTGCCAACAGTACCGGCAGCGCCTGGGGAGCAGTGGCGAAAGCCAAGGGAGGCGCTCCTCCCATACCAAAACCGAAACCATCACGACTCAGCGGAGCACCAGCTGCTGTAGACAGAGCAGAGGCCCTATATGATTATGAAGCCCAAGCAGCAGGGGATTTGAGTTTCACGACTGGAGAGATCATAGAGATTGTGCAAAAGGGGGCTACGGAAAACGAGTGGTGGACGGGGAAGATAATGGGAAGGGAGGGGCAGTTTCCTGGTAAACATTTGGTCTACAGATTAATTCCACGAGCTCAGTGTAAGCTAATTTTCTGTAGGCAACTATGTGCGAATGCTATGACGCTCTACCTTTGACAATCTGTCATCACATGCCCAGATTCCTCGATCGTTCGGTATTGAACGATCGCTGTGAACATGCTGGGTTTCTTGCCCGTGCTCTCCCCCCAATGTATGGGTATACCCACGATAATAGACTCGAAGAGATCATACCGAGGTACGTCCGGCAGAGACGGAAGGTTTCGACGCTAGACTGAAACAGGCCAAAGATGGTGGGGTACAGCAAGTGTGGGGGAAGGCTGCGGCTAAGATCTGCCCGCCAGATCCGGGGTCGTATGCCCTATGTCCTCGTGCTTTGTCTAAGATACCTTACATACCAACCTCTATACAAGGCTTTGGTTTCATAGTGAGAACATCTGTCATCGTTGCATTGCAAGGCTCCATTTGCTTTCACAACATTTTCATCCTAATCCCAGACCTTGACATATCTATAATACTCCATGCTGGAATCGCGCACTCACAGTTCAACATCCACGCCACGCCGGTGACCCTCGCTGTCAGGCACGTCGCTGTTACTCGAATTGACCGCAGAGTCTAGATCTCTTCCTCAAAACGCCGCTCCAGAGAATGTCCGACTATCCCAGAAGCTCAACGTCGACTCTGCCCACCAAACCCAAGGTGACTACCACCGACGCCAATTACTCTGCAGCATCAGCCAACTTCTCAACCTCATCCGCCCCGCTTCCCTCCCCCTCCTCCACGCAACCCTCCAATAGTTACTTCACCGCCCACCGCCACCGCTCTTCAAGCTTGTTACCACAGTCACACACGCAAGGACCTACAAGCCAACCGCAGCCACAACAGCCTTTCGCGCAATCACAACAGACGACGCAAGGACAGCAATACGGCCATCCTCCTTACCCTACAGGCAATGAGAAGGGGTTCTGTTTGGTAGCGGAGGCTGCGAAGAGGGCCCAGATGGCGGTGCTGATGAGGGATATGGGCGAGGTGGCGCTGTAGGGGTTTGAACTTTCTCTTACCAGGAAATAGGCGAACGGAAACGGTGGCAAAAGCATGCAAGGTATTCACAAGTCAAAGAGCTATCATTGGACAATACGTGCGATAGGTAAATATACAGGGCGGCATCGGTGCCAGGAAAAATCGGTTGGGGCATTGATTATGGGTGTTTTGGAACTTAAACGGTCCACGGGCGAGTTGGTGGTATCGTGATATTTCGACCTTCGTTCGGTTGTCAAGTCTTTCAGTATCTTGTCACATCTGTTCTCGCATATATTACTAAAGTGCATTGGCACATTGTCAACATCTGTGACTTTATGTGGACGCCACTGATCCCATTTGATGCCTACAGTCGAAAGAACAGATGGCTTGGTACGCTTCGTTGAGAAGAGTCGGCTTTGTTGCTCTGTCAAATTCACCCCCACGATCCCCTGCGCCGGACGGCGGCTAGTGCTTACGAGGTTAGATTAAATCCTCTTCTCCCAGATAAGTGTTGAACGGTCTCAGGGGTCTGATGGATGATATGATAGCTATGCTAGATGTCTAGAAAGGTGAAAAGGTGTCTAGGAACAAGATAATAAGATAATAAGACTTTATAGACGTGGCCATTCACTTATTATCTTAGTAGAAGGGCTTATTTCTAATACTCCCCTTAAGCTATTACTACTACGGCCTCACCGTCGCTATTTACGTCTAACGCGGAGATTTCCTAGAGATTTCCTATCTATTATAGGCTAAATCTAGCCTATTTCCCTATTATTTCCTATACTTTTTATAGAGCTCCCCTTTCAGAGAAGTATCCGCCGTATTAGCTATTTTCCTACTTATAATAAGTCTTTAGTCTCCCCTTCTTAAGGATATTCCCTAGAATACCTTATTCCTTTTATTTTCTAGCTATAACTAATATAGGTTATACTTCCTTTTATTCTTCTTTATAAAGCTCCCCTTTTCCTAGAGAAGTCTCTATATATAGGCCTTTTTCTACTTATAAAAGGCCTACTAGGCCTCCTCTTCTTAGAGAAATCCCTAAAATACCTATCTATTACTTTTTTATTATAGTTATAATCTTTATAGACTATTATTACTCTTATAACTATAACTATTATAAGCTATACTTCCTTTTATTATTATAATATTTTACGCTCCCCTAATTCCTTACTTATTTAGCTAATTTAATTAGTAAAGGGAGTAGATAAACCGCGTTATAATTATATAGGCCTTATACCTAACTAATTTAAGGTCTATTAAGTAATTAATCTAAAATATAGAGGTATTATCCTATTTCCTTCCCTTAAATTTCTAGTCCTCCCTTTATAACTTATATATATTTTACGCTCCCCTAATTCTTTATTTATTTAGCCTTTATAGTTAGTAATTTAAATTAGAGGGAAGTAGCTAAATTATATTATTATTATTATAGTTTATTATTATTTTTATAATAACTATAACTAGCTTTTAATATAGCTTAATACGGATATAATTCTTTAATAGTAATAATACTAGCTAGGCTTATAACCTATTAAATAGTCTTAGGAGTCTAATAGATAATATAATAGCTATACTAGATATCTAGAAAGGTAAAAAGGTATCTAGGAATAAGATAATGAGATAATAAGACTTTATAGACGTGGCTATTCGCTTATTATCTTGGCAGAAGGGCTTATTTCCAACAATAAGTAGGCATCCATGCCAAGCGGAGGCACTCTCCTCATCTGCGCCAGCAGGTGGCAATTGACTACTCTGAGTGAAGATGTGTCGGTAGGCCGAGCTATTTATCATCAATATACATCAGCGTCCAACGTTAATTCATATCCCAGTTGGTTCGCATATGTTTCGGAGACTGAAGATTGTCTTCTCGAAGACGTCTTGATCACTCCTGTATGTCAGTCTATACCACGGTGTCATCTTATACGTGTCGTTTTTCAATTGACTTACTGAATTGGTCTAGGCCCACGCCCTGGCAAAACAAGTCCATGAGCAGTAGGTCCCACAAGTTTCGGATCGTAGTACATATCTTGACAAATCCAGCTATTTGCCAAAGCTTCTCTCCCATGACCCAAATGAGATAACAACAGAGCACGAGATTACAGCTCGCAATCGCCTATTCAATGTTGACGGCTTCGGTGTAGCGTGGTACACGTCTACCGCCAACGAGTTCAACGGCAATGGCTATACAGTGGAACGTCCCGCGCTCTACAAAAACGCTCAACCTCCTCTCCACGATCCCAATTTCCGCAGCATCTGTGCGAACACCGCCAGTAAAGTCGTCTTCGCTCACATTCGTGCAGCTTCAGATACCCCGGTCACGGCGGTGAACAACCATCCCTTCGTCTTTGGTCGCCATACATTTATGCACAATGGAGTCATTTCGGACTTCGTCACCATTTCCCGCGACATGGTTGATCTCATAGACGATGATGCTTATGCTAATATTCAAGGATCTACCGATTCTGAACATTTCGCTGCACTCTACATGACTTATCTTACAGCAGGTCAGGGCAAAGCGAGCTGGGAGAAGCAATATCCCGTGCATCAGATGCGAGATGCCATGCGAAAAGCAGTCGGCTCCATAGTGAAGTTGCAGCGAGAGAAGCTTGGTGAGAAGGCCGAGCCTAACAGTCTGAATCTTGCAACAACGGACGGGAATCAGCTTGTTGCTTTCCGAGTGAGGAATCATAAAGTGGAACAGCCTCCTTCGCTTTATTTTTCTACCAAGGCTGGTATAACATTGAATAGTAAATACCCAGATCAGTACGTGGCCTTAACCGCTCGATATGCACGCTATGCTAACGCGGAAGCAGCCCAGACGGCAATGAGAATCCCGCAGCTGTGAAGAAGCCAGAAGAGCACGGTAATCATGTCATTGTTGCTAGCGAACCCTCAACATACAACTCAAAGGATTGGACTTTGATTGAAAAGAACCACTGTTTGATGGTAGAGACGGACGGTAAGACTCAAGTGGAGAAGCTTGATTTTCCTCCGGACTGGAATGCTGTGATGAATTGAGGACATGTGTGACGCTTCATGTCAGACACAGCCAAATAGAAACCAGTCCAGGGCCACGGAGCTATGCCACCCGTCAGACACAGAACCGGGATCCTGGGTGTTTTAGAGGGCTTCCTGTAGCTACTATGGCAGAATATAGCAGCACCACCATTGCGATGGAAAGGATTACATATAAAAATCATGGCACAGGTCAATTCGTATGAGAAAATCCTCATGAGACAAACATTTGAGAGATTGTGCGCGGTGTCCTGGTTTGCATGGTCTGGAATTGAGCCAATCAGACTGATTGTCGCCATGAGAAAAGGCTTATTGGTCGGACACCTCTTACTAATAACCTTTTGGCCAATCGACTTTCAACCGCAGCAAATGCACGTTTGCGCATTTCAAATTTACAAAGCTGCGATTCCTCGCACTGTCGAGTACAAGGTCAGCGCATATGAAAGGTACGATGCCCATGCTCTTTGCTGTAATACTTCTTTGGTTCATTCGTCTTGACCAAACTTGTTAGGTCTATACATGCCCTGTGCCAGTTGCATCGACTAGAACCCAATGGAAGTCAAGGCGCCGTGGATATTTCCAAATGCGGACGACGTGGCACCAAGCCATTGTTCCATTTAGGCGCACGCCTAGAGGAAGAGCCAAATCAGAAGTTATTTCACGAAATGGAATCTTATAGCAGGCCCAGGGCCTCATCGAAAGCCCATTACAACATACCGCGTCTAAGCGAATATCGAAGTAAGCAGATTTGGTTGACATGAATACTGGACGATTACTAACTGAGATAGTGTTGAAACGTCCTGAGAAGATCGAGGAATCTGCCATCATTAGGTACCTCAATGACCCTGAAGATCCATGGAGCACACAGCGCGCGGCACGGCAGTCCATGATCCGCAATTTTGACCGCGGAGCTTGTGACGAAAGTGCCCCACAGAGTGTGAGAACTTCGTTGCTTCCAGAAGCTAGCGATTTCACGGATGAAGGGTCACTTATCGCTCTCACCGAGAGTAGCAGCATCGCAACATCACGCGCGTCTCTGACCTCTACACCCTTACAGCAACCAGCTGATATTACAAGCGTGATCCAATGCAGTAAAGTTCGGGAACGTGATCCTCTCCCATTCCAACATAATGCCTTTCGCGAGGATACGAGTACGCCGAGCGAATGTTCCGATGAGAAGGTAAATTTACCACTCTTGAGTGACCGAAAACTAGTCGTAATCAAAGCAAAGCACGAGCTGTTGGTTACCCTGATGAAGGATGTGTATGCCATGCTCGGCTCGAAAGAAGAAGTGGCTAATGTACGAACGTGTGCTACGTCGTCCGAGTCAGGACCGTCTGGAACGTTTCCACAAGGCTCCGCATCAGAGTTACCTACTCTTGGGAAGGATAGCAAACGGCGAATGCAGGGCCGGAAATTACCACGTGAAGAGGATAATGATGATGGCAAGCGAAGAAAGAAAACTGGATTAAGCCTGGACCCGCGTCATCACAGTCGTCGATACGCATGCCCATTCCATAAGCATAACCCTATCAGATACTCTGTCGAGAACAGCATAATGATAAGGTACCGTACTTGCAGTGGTCCCGGATTTACTGCGATCTCCCGGCTCAAGTAAGCCTGTTGAACCCTTGGCTCTGGACCATGAAATGCGAATACTGACAGCGCTCCCGATAGACAGCATCTAAGAAAAGTGCACCGCACCTCGGTGGCTCCGGAACAGTGTCGGAGATGCTGGACCATCATGCCAAGTGAGAAAGCTTTCATTGCGCACGCCAACGATGACGTTAGGTGTGAAAAACGGGAGCCGCCACATGAAGATATTGATCAGGCAAAGATGGAGCTGATAGATAGCATTTGGGGAGCAAGCTGGGAGGATATATACGAAATTCTGTTCCCTGGAGCCCCGATACCAAGCGCATGTAGGTTTTCATTGAATGTTTTGGTACAAAGCAATCGGTCTAATACTTTCTATCTAGACTACGAAGCAGATATCGAAAGAGCAAAAACAGGTGCGCCAGGTCTGTCAGAGTGCTCTGCATTTGATGAATTTGAAGCCTACGCACGCAGGGAATTGCCACCGATGCTGGAAGCAAGACTTTGGGCTCGAATGAACGCATACGGGGGACCTATTGCGGAGGCCTTCAGGGAGCTCCTTGCCGAAATTCTTCCCAGCTGCCAGTCCCTGGTAGCTGAAAACTTTCGAAGCATCAGAGGACTTAGTACAGTTCCTCCCGATATACCGCAAATCCCATTCCCATCAGTCATCCAACCAGTGCTGTTTGGAGCAGAAACGCTCTCACGCGAATGGGAGCTGCCCACTGTAATGACTACTCAACAACCCTTAGACTTTGTTCAACCATCATCTCACGTGGACCCTGAGCAGATTTTGCCTGATGAAAGAACGAAGCATGGCACCGATTGCCAACGAAAGGATGAGTGTCAGCTTGCCTCTTCTGCATACGGACCTCCGATGCCATCTTGCTTTTGTGCTTGCCACAATGAATATAATGAAACGCCAAGAGGCAAAGACTGCGGCTACTGTGGTACCAATCATCTCGACTCTCAGTTTAGCTTCGATGATATGTTTGACCTGCCCGACATCTAAGAATCTTTGTGCTTTGACTCGGGCTTTCTACGAGTACTCTGAGATTTATATGGGCAATTTCCATGAAATGACAAGCCGTTACAGGAATAGATCAAGCCTGAAACCCATGAACTGGAAGATTGATGCTATCAGAAAGGGCGTTTTGCGCGGTATTCGTCATTAAGATGGTACAGCATCATCAACGCCGAACGGTACAGCCTTTTCACGAGCGCACAATCGTCTACAATAGTACCTATCTCATTCGACTCGAATGAAGGACCAGCTTCGAGAGGGACTCTCCGCCTGCAAGGCAGACTCTAATGTTTTTCATGAAGATCCGACCCAGAGCTAGGCGACATCACGACAAAATGCATGGTCGGAGATCAATGCTGTTTCTTTCCCTGTGCTTGAGATTTTAAGGAGTTACTTGAAGACTATTTTGAAACAAGACCCTGTTGAAGGAGGAATCAGTTCGCAAAGGCGATTATTTGTCAAACCTTTCAGTTTCGCACGTGTTGCAATAATTTCCCAACACTCGATCAACCGAGCTGTCTAGTCCTGATTGGACATCTAAGCCCTCAAAAGCGGTACCACCTGCCCCCAATAGCTCCTTTCGACCTCCATATTTTTGCCCCTCCGATACGACCACGCCACAGCGGTAAAATTATCTGCATCATGATTTGGAGATTCGATGGAATTCTTCGTCGTCCTATGTCCAATATCTGGGTAAGCATCCTTAGGAAGTCCCATGACGTAGAAAGCTACGCGATCGATCAATCCGCTGGAAACAGAGATCGTAACAGCAAATGTGAAGCCATCGGGGCTGAATCGTTGTTCCATCTCTGCATAATCAGATTCAGAGATGCGTGAATGACCGACTAGGTCGACGAAGTTTAGAGCTCGCTGTTTGGAGAGTGGATCAGAAGCACGGAAGTAGAGGTCCACAGTATTGGAGTGGAAATCGACGGCTATGTGTCTGACGAAATTGAGATTCAGATCCTTGAAAATTTGCTCGTGCCTCATAACACCGACAGGAGCATCGTCCACATCGATGATTTCGCCAAATGGTCGTAGACCTCCCATGTAAGCCCAAGCCTTCGTAAGGCCATGCTTGGTGTCAAAGTCGCAACCTAGATCAGGCAGTGCAAGCTCACATTCGCCACGCCAAGGTTCGCTCCAGAACTTCAGAAGTTTTGCGAGCCTATTGTCTGGTTCAAGTAACCGGCTTCCTTAGCGATGCCAATAATATCCGTCGAGCGACGTTTGTTGAACCGGTATTTAAGTCCGCTGCCTGGTTTGTTGGTGGTACGCCATAGAATAGCTCCTTTGTGGAACTCTGGGCTGAAGGCTGACAGTACTGCGCGGGTCTCGTGTTTTGAGAATGGTGCACCTTGTATGACAGTTTTCTTAGCATGGCCATTCGTGGTGTGATATGTGCGAAGTGGCTAATCATATCAGACACAAGACAGAGACTTACGATAGCTTCGCAAGTTTTCTCGAAGTCTTTGATGAAGCGGGAAGGAGAGAAGGCGTCCATCTTCGGAGATGCCTTGTTCAATGGTTGAGATTTCATGTTCGATCAATAAAGCCGGTGGGTGAAGCTAATTTGTTGGGAAGGACAAGATGTTGAGTAAGTACGGTCTACTCAAGATACAGAAGCTTTTAGTGAAGAGTTTCTTTTTACGAAGAAGACGAGGTCTATTTAACTTCCATTCCACTGTCATATTTTAGGGTCGTTTCACCATGCATCGACTCTCGTACGCAAGGAACCCTGCATGATCGCGCACGATGAGGTCTCATCGTATCATGTCGATCTTGACCGGCCGTTGGAATGAAGTTTGCTGCAACGGCACCATATCTGTGCCCAAGACGAGGTGCCCAAGGACTCTTTGTGACGTTAATAGGTGGTGGAGCTGATATGACAGATTTAGACGACGCGCGTGCCATGACTCACGTACTTTGTCTTTGGACTTGTTGGAATGGTAAGCAAGCTCGGACATTTGAAATAGACAAGATAAGCTTGGATCGTGGGACCGAGTCTAAGGATTGGGTCAAACACGCCCATATATCTTCCGTAACTGCGTTTGCAAGTTCGCAAAACCGAGACGCCTTGCATACCACTCCAGATCCGATCCGTCCATTTGTGGTGGCAAAAACCATCCTTCCTTGCCACGCCATTCTCCTAAGCACCTACTGGCTGAGACTCGACACCCTCGCCAGATACCTGGGTCTATAGCTCGCCAATTCACCGGATCATTCCCAATATCATATTCCACCACTGGGATCTATCAGATACCTCTATGCAAATTTCACGAAAAACCATTGGGATTATTTTCTGATACCGAGTTTAAGTTGGACCAGCTAGCTGACAATACCAAGATAGGTCTGGAAAGCACGTACGAAATCGATCCCCAAACATCCATGTTTGAAAGGCATACACAACCTCCATCCCTAATAGTGAACAATGGGGGATTTGATATCATGAACCTACGTTCGCTAATCCCCGTCATACACTACGCTATACACATTGATCGCCGCGTTCCTCGAATACTAACTTCCGACCAACCAATTGCTTTTGAAAAAGGCTTAGTGGTGAAGACGATGGGGCGGACCTGGAAATTCTGTTCTCTGGAGAGTAGTGCCATCGCAAGCGTCTTCCGAAATGCTCTGTTTGTCAACAGCATTTGGAGTCGATAGCCCACAAAACTTGACGCTGTTTGTATCAATAATTCATGGCGTATGAGGGGTGGAGAACTGTTGAAACGAGTATAGTGTGGTATTTTGATGTGAAACTTGTTCCATGCCTGATGTTTGGTAATGTGAAGATGAAGTGGAAGTCAATAACAGAAGTGGATTTAGGCTTAGGGATCGCGGGCAGGTGGAAAAGGTCAAAGATTCTGTTGATCTACCTATACGTTGTAAGTCCGTGTGAGAACTATGACAGACCGTTTCGCAGGTGTTAAGTAGCTCTCCGACCAATGAATTGATGATATCTGAAATTGATCACCGTATTTCCTTTCCGCCTGTCAATTTGTAAAAGTATATATTTAAATAGTAGCACAATTCTTACATACGGCCACAGACTGAAGAATACTCGGCATCCCGTCCGCTCTGCCATTGACAAGCTTCAGATCGAACAATTAGTAGTTGGGTCGGTGACGACCAGCGAATCCTGTTTGCTGTATGTTTTTGCTTTTGTAATTTCGTAACCGTAACCGGAATAGTTGACTACCGTCGGTGATAGGAATTCCATCTTTTCCATCTTATGAGTTGGTACTGTTGTATATTCGAGAAACAAGGGATCTCTATGGAGGGCAGGTGTGCTGCATTGTCATTTATGTATGGTTTGTGTTGAGTGTCTACCGGGGATGGACCATTGAATGAACTTTGTAATTACTATTATCCAGATGGTAATAGAATCAATCATACCCTCTTCCCCATGCCTTATCTACTCCCTTACTAAAAACAAACCCATAAAACCGAACACGCATCATCGTATTCCGTAACTGAAATCATCTCTAAGCCTAGTCTCTATAGTATGAATAGGACAGTCTTATCATTCCCAGTGCAGAGGAAGAAGATGAAATACGATACTCTTACACCGCCGTACTCTCGACATATACAAGTACAGGGAATCAAGTTCTTTAACCCGTACCAATGAATTGGGATTATAATCGATAGTCGCAGTATACACTCCACAAGAACAACCAGCATGTAATAAGATATCCTCCCCTCCGCGCATCTAAGCTCGTTCGTTCACTACGTCGTTGAGGGCAATATTGATTGTAGTGTGTTGAGATTAATGGTTGAGAGGGGGGAAAGGGATAGGACAGGATAGGGTTGTGATTGGAGATGAATGTTATTGGATTCTGGAGCTTTGTTCTAGTTCTTTTGTAGGATTTGATGGAATGGGATATAGGTGACTGCTGCGTTCATTTGTTCGGAACGGGTGGTATGGCTGTGAAGCATGGGCAGATTAGTATAGTAACGCTGTATGGTCACGGCGGTACGAACTCGAATCGGTAACGTCTTATGAAGGATAGTTCATTGTCCCGAGGCCTGGGACTAGCTTAGAGAGGCGTGGTGTCTTTGAGTGTTGAAGATGTGCAGGAACTACATGGTGTAAAGTGTGCCTTGAATCCCTTAGTGCTCGAAGCGACCGACTTGTCTGCAAGATCCTCTTTTCAAGTTCCTCCGTACAAACTTTCGTTCCTTGGTGTGAGGGACAATTACCCGATCCAGTCATATGAGTCTGAGACAGGAATTAATCCCAGGGTTCAACCCCCAAACCGTCTCCATTCCTCATACAGACCCTTCCAAACCGCCCTCCCGCTCTCATCCAGCGCCGCATTCATAGTGCGCATCCCCTCCTTCGTCATAACATTAAGCACAGCATAGATTCCAGGCTCCAGCGCAGCCTTCATCTCGTGCGTCAATCGCCCCGTCAATTGACACATGCAATACTCCATGATCAGGTATGGCAGATGCTGGCCCGCGATACTTTTGGCCTTTTTGGTCTCGTCGTTGAGGTCGAGTCGAGACCGTCTCTTGGCGCTTGTGACGGACGAGACGGTGGGGTCGGCGAGCGTGCTTAGGAGGCGGGCGTAGCTGGAGGCTTGGACTGGAGTGAATTCATGAGGATTGCCCTCGTTGTCGGAAGCATGATCGTAGGGGATGAAGAGGCAGCGGAGAAGGGATTGGAGGGCTGGGAGGACGAGGTGGTAGCGACCTCCGATTTTGGGACGGTGAAGGGCCAGGACTGTGGTGAAGAGTCTGCATAACCCGAGGTAAGCTAGATCTGGTCGCGGTGAGTTTCCGTCGGCTTTCAGTTGTGATGCTTTGACTGTGATGTTTGCGAGAAGGCTGTCAACGTGCCACTGCGAGATGGCCCAAGCCTTCTGTGCGTTAGTTAAGTGGCACCTAAGTTGCAGCCAATTCACTTACATTTCTCTGTAGCAGAATGCTCACACATTGCATGGAGATAATGCTGATGTGAACATCGTCTGGCCGAATAACATTGTCGCACAGGACCATGAAACCCCGGGACAAGATAGCTCGGAGCTCGTCTGAGTGATGGTCTACCATAGGCGTCAGCGTCATCGGCGAAAACATGCTAGCATCTCTACTACCTCCAGCCGAGAAGAGAGCTCGCTGCAAGACTTCTAGAGACGCCCGATCTAGACACCCGTTTTCGGCCTCATGAATTAGGGTATTGAGAAGATCCTCTTTTTTCTGCCAGCCAACTTTGGACATCGTCTGTTGAAAATGACGAAGCAGAATCGACTTTTCCAATGGTTCCACTGTCATCGTCAGAACGCATATTACCTAGCAAGAGACTAGAACTGTCTTTGAGTTTGGACATACGCTTTCGCACTATCTGGGCTGTCCCCAAGAGGGACGGATGAAGGCGGTGGTCGAAAGTTCCCAAGGAGTATTCTAGTCTCGTTATTTTTGACAGTAGATGATTCCCCACGCGGTAAGAAATCCAGACACCACCCATGTCAAAGATAAATCCAGTTTCATTGATCACGTCGGTCAAGCTAGCAGATACTGGGCGACACCTTAGTTCAGCCTCAACGAAATTGTTTGAACACGTACTGTTTCGAAGATTGGGATGGATGCTGAGAAGATCAGAGAATGGAATCATGCTATCTAGCGCTACCTGGTAGTAATGTCGATTTGCTGGCTTAGAAAGATCCTGTATGCCTACATCAAGATTTTCGATCAGAGTCTCCAAATGCCGTTGCCGCATTTGGTCAAGTGTCTCGAACTCTCTTTTTAATGAATCTGAGACTTCAGCGCGATTTTGAGAGCAACAGGTCAAGAATTCCTCGATTACGATCGATCTAGAAGGTGTGACATTGGCGCAAACCAGTTGATCATCCAACGCCCTGGAAAGCCATCCATAGAAGACTTTGAGATACTGCGGGCCTGTTCCGTTATTGGTTGGCAGGATTAGATGTCTATCAGCAGTCAGCATTATGGATGAAGTCCAATGTAGTACTTGACACACTTCATCACGGTCCGTGTCAGCCGTCGTAGCGCAGTGAGACAGTCTATAACGTCGGTTGACCAAGACTGCTCCCCGTTGATCTGGTCCGCTAAGACAATCAAAGCTGGCTCGAAGTTTGATTCCTCGTGTCTTATTCCGGCTTCGATAGAGTTATCCTCAGATAGTCCGCTAGCATTACTCAGGATAGCGATCTCTTTGTTTGGATGTGCAATGAGCTTTGTTAGCAGGCCCAGATATTCGGTCATCTTTGCCACTTTCAGATCATCCTTATATAGCATGATGCGAAGGATTTGATTAGCGATCTCAATCCTATGTTTCTTACTGAGAGCGGAGCCTGACGCTTTCTGGATTGATTCGAATGCTAGCAAGTACTGGACGGAATTGATATTCCAATACCTGGGATCTTTTGACCCCAACAGGCTGAGGAATTGGGTAGCTTGAAAGCTCCTTAGACCATCTATCAAGCAATCAGTAGCTATCAGCGAGCTCGTTGGATGAAACTCACTGGCAATACTTGCGTTCTCTATGAAGGTGTCAGAACGACCGAGGGTCTGCCATAAGCATTCATAGTCGATCTGTTGCTGAGATAGCGGTTGTGACGAAGTTCGCCGGTTGGTTGCAAGCCGGTATACTTGTTCGAAGAGTCGCTCCAATTGCTCAGAATCGAGACAGCTGTGAGGTTGTCAGAATCCGGACCCATTAACCTGGGAGTCATTGCCTACTTGAGAGCTTTCGGTGATTGAAGAAGCTGCGCGATGCAACCGATGTAAAGGGTGTCAATTGACTTGACTTCGTAGCTCTGTCCTGACCATTCTGGATCTGCGTCTGGTGGTTTCAGAACTCCAAAATGGTCATCACGCAATTGTCGACAGAAAACTTCCTTGAGATCCATCACTTTCCCAATTGCTTGAACCATAACGTCCCGCAAGGAGACGTCAGGTATATCCAATTGCTCGGATACAGCAAAGCTGAGTAGGAAGTTGAACGCATGTAGTCTATCTGAATAATCTGGCTCTACTTCGCCAACACCATGAGGATCTCGTAGACACAAAAGGTCTCGAGCCCTGAATGCTGCAGAGCAGGCACTTTCGCGAGGGACTTGGGGCATAGTCGTCAGACCCCAGCGGCCGTTGATGACCGTCAAAATCCTCCACAGCCTCCACTGGTATCCCTGAACAAGATTAGGTTTCGTTACAATAATGCTTGCCAAAGAACGAAACACAAGCTGTGCGGGCTCAACTAGCTTGAGAAGCGTATCGTTACGGCTGCATCCAGAGACCGCACAATCCAGAATCACGATGCTATGATATAAACCACCACCGGACGATCCTAGAGAATCTAGATCCTGTTGCGCTTGTTGGAACAGGTATTCTACTTGACCTACGGTCAGGTTTGTCTCGCAGAGGTTGGCTACTGAGCGCGAAAGTGTGTCGTTTTCCCATATTGCCATATGATATAGTAATGCATTCTTTGATCTGATGTGTGGTTGGCATCTATCCTGTACGATTGTAAGCTGCTCTCTCCAAAGCGCTATGAAACCGACCAGATTTCGTGCGTCACTGAAAGCGTGTAGCAGCGGCATGACAATTCTTTCAAGCTTGAATGAATATTCGTTGTCGTCTAATGAAGACCTCCTGCAGATGTCTTCAGTGATGTGTGAGAACAACATGATCAAGAATCTATTGGGAGCTCGAGATGGGTATCCCTCCCCTTCTTTAACAATAGTAGACGAATTGAGAAAGACATTTGGGTTGTGTAGCAGGCAGAGACTGATAAGACCCCACTTCACATGGCCCTTCCCATACTCTTCGTCGAGCAAGCCCGCAGTCCTTTCCAAGATGCTCTCCAACATGGTAGTGCTAAGTGATATCTTATTGTTTAAAGCTCGACGAAGTATCCATGTTGTCAGTCTGACCATGTCCTTCTGTGCCTGTACCGAGGACGAAGGATCTAAAACAACAGAGGCGCATGTGAGAATCTGAGTGAAGAGGCTCTCTAGCCACAAGCTTTCAGCTCTACGTGATGCTGGTGTGTCTCGAGCTTTGCAAGTGCTCGCAATATGAAAAAGTAGCGAAAGGCATGTGATCGTCAGATGGACTCTGGTTTTCTTATCTCCTCTAGAACCTACGTTCGTCCTAGGCTCGTGGAAGCGAAAGTTGCGCAACGATAAGGTTAGAGCATCGACAAAAACAACGGCGGATACGATTCTCTGCTCCTTATTTCGATTTACCAGCCCCGAGGATGCACGGAATGGTAAAGTGACATGCTTGACCAGCAGGCTTGTTAACGATCTTTGAAGTGCGTCCACCTCGGTGTTCGGATTAGTCCACTCTTGGAATGTGTGCACGAGATGCAGACTTGGAAGCATACAGTACCTCATGAAAGCGCGCTTTGCGAAGTAGTCAGCGGAGATACTATCACAAGGATAGCGTACTTACATTTTGAGGGTCATCTATTGCGCCATGACCGCCCGGGAAACGAAGGGTCCAGAATTCAATCATGGGAGAAATGCATGACTCAAAAGCGTCTTCTTCGAGATTTTCTTTCGAAACGCGGATGCGAGTCTTGCGATTTCGACGATGACTTCTACTTGGAGTCTGCAGTATGTGATTCATAAGATATATTGAGCTTCCCAAAATGATTGCTGCCTCTTCAGGAGAGCTTTTGAGTGCAGCTCGCATGTGCTCAGCTGCATACCCAAGAACGTCCCCCGGATCCATGATGAAGTCTCTCAGCTGCTCGACGACTCCGCACATTGCTACGTACAGTGTGTCAAGGACCACAGCCGGGCCCTCTGACTCGCGATGAGGGATAACCTCAGTGCCATCAAGTTTGCGCTTCCTTGCCGAAGTCTGGTCGTCCGAGGAGCTACTTTCAATCCCAGAGCCAGAACCAGACTCGGACGAGGCTGTTCCTGCACCATCTCGAGGAGACGAAGACAGCTGGTCTTGGTCGAAGTTTTCGTGAAGCCAATGGAAGGTTTCCTTGAGTGTCTTAATGAACTTATGCTCCTTGAGTAGACGGGCAACGGTGGCTGGAGGTGTCCGGACGAGTAGCTTCCTAAGCAATATCCATGCTTTTAAATGTAGTCTTGGGCTGTGCGGTCCGGACTCTGCCGACTGAAATTTCTTGAGCAGCCATCGTAAGGCATGGCCGTGCCTCGGATCAGATCTAGTGATTTGGCTTTCTGAATGATCATCCTCGGACTCGATGATCTCCTTCTGTTGCTTTTGTAGACGAATGCCTAAAATTGAACCTGCTGCATCGATTTGAGTAGAGAATGAATCCTCACTTCTGTCCAAGTGTAGGATGCTCCGCTCTGAGAGCGAGTCGATGTCTGGCTTTAGTAACTCAGTCTCTGATACTTGAAAGCAGCCCGCCAGGCCTCATAGAGAGTCTTACCGAGGTTATGGGCGCCATGAGTCGGTTGATATGGGCGTTGCGGGCGCAACAGCCATACAAAAATGTTGGAATGAGGAAGGTGAACCGAGCGAAGAGATCGGCGACATGATGATCCGTTCCGGTCCTTGAATGCCGACGAGCTCCAACTTTTCGAAGCACACGATCACGGCGACGGCTCCCTCGCAGCGCTTGTTTTCGAGGCAAGACATATGTGCGGACTTAAATTGAGATGCTGCTAATCTCGACATGGCAGACGTTTTACACAATGGCCGACACGCCGCCCTCTACACCTGCATCGCCTGCGGCGCGACCGTCAAAACCCGTCAGCGAGGCATTGCTCAACGATAAGGTACATCTGCTGCACCCATCGCGTGTTCCTGGAATATAAGTCTAAGATGTGTTTGAATAGTGGGATCACGCCATCTCCTCGCTTCTAATCCGCTCTACCCTCGGCCTCTCCTTCGGCGTCGTCTTCTCCGTCCTCCTATTCAAGCGAAGAGCATGGCCCGCGTGGGTGGGTTTGGGGTTTGGAGCTGGACGAGCTTGGGAGGAAGCTGATGGTAAGCTTCCAAGTCTTCGGGGAGGGTGGGGGTCAGCATATGCGAATTTTACCTGAACGGGTCATGAACGAGAATTGGAATTGGGATGCTGACTTAAAGCCATGATATAGCTACGTTCAAGAAAGGTGGTACGCCAACGGGAAGGGATGGATTACGGTTAGTGCGGTCGTGAGAGCGAGGAGAATAGTGACTGGGGTGTGGGGACAGCAGCGCTGCGTTGCTATGCGCCCATCGACTGGGTAGAGTCGACTGTACGATGAGCTGTATATATGGTATCCCTGAGTCGAATCACGATATTCGCCTTGCTGGTGAGCCTTTGTCTTTACCGTTAGCGGTGATGGCCCACCAAGGCCACGAAATTATACGAAAGCTTATCAGCCCGCACACGAGATCGAGCGCATATGCACAGGCTTCATTGGGACGATATATGGAGGGCGAAGTCTCTACTTTCAGAGGATTGTTGATCTCTAGGCCGTTCCGTCAATATCTATCATCCACCACTAATCCCATACCTCGGGAGATCTTTTTGATCGTTGCCTTCTTCAGGAATTCCTCTCTAGCCAGACTTCGAGTTTGCTATGTTGGCCATATCAGCTTCTGTTCTATCACCGAGGCGCTCAGTGCGTCATTACCCTGGCCCATACGCCTCCCCCAATCCTTCCTTTGTCCAAAGCTTTCCCCAAAACACCTCGAGAGTCCGCTATTGCTCTCTCTTCAGCGACTAATCGATATAGCTGTTCCGCCACTACAGTAGGCGCGACGAGTACTTCGTCTACATTCGGAACTTTCCTGCGCTTTGCGTCTTCAAGGACTTTGTCCGCATCCCGCATCGCCTCATGAAGTATACCTTCATTTGAACACAACATACTCTCGAGATCATTCAGCCGCGACATTTCAGCATTGATAGCATTGAGTGTAGAGGTCAACGCTGCTTGCTGGGCACGAAGTGGTGGGAGAGCAGAAAGGTTGGATTCATGCGTAGAGCGTACTTGTTCTGTCAGGGTTTGGGAGAGAGCGGAAAGCAAAGCATCCTTCTGTGGGTTCGGTGGGATAGGGGGAGGAGCGGCGTTAGCGGCTTGCGCAGGGATTGGGTTTTCGAAGGGTGATGTTAGAAGGTCCTCTGGAGGTTTTGGCTTCGGCTTTGGTGGTTTTATAGTCTGCTGCTGATGATACTCTTGTTGTTGATAATGCCGAGGAAGGACTTGCTGTTGTGCATTATGGTGTTGTGGTCGGCCATAACTTTCCGGCGATATTGGAGAACTTGCATCCAGAGCTTCACTGGCTGTCGGCAGTCGCGGTTGCATGATATATTGTTGCTGTTGCACCCCCACATGATTTGACATATAATTGTCACGTTCCCAACGATCTTTTCCTGCGCTGAGTGGGCTAACTCGCTCTTGACGAGGTTGTTGGTAAGAAGCTCCTTGAGTATGATGGCTCAAATCGCTGCTTTGGGTCTCATACTGAAACGAGCTTCTGCTCTCTAGCGAGTGCATCGACAGATGCTGAGACCCTCGAGTGTACCCGTTGTCAAGTATGGGTCGAACGGCGCTATGTGTAGTATATTTCGTAGGACGTGGGGGAAGTGGTATTGGTGTGCCATCGATCTTTGCATTCGGTGGTTGACGGGCAGCGAGGGGTTTTGGAGGTGGAGGTGGAGGTTGCTGACTTGTTCGTGATCGCGAATGGCGTTCGTCTAGGTCCAATCCCCCAAGCTCAGGAGGCAGGGGAGGTATCGGTGGAGGGGCAGCGTTATCTTGCCTGTCTTGCGGCTGTTTTACATGCTGCTCTTGCCTGGCGACGACTGGTGGCTCTCTTTCGAATACACTTTGCAAGATCGCCAAAAATTCGGACAGATTGGATCTCTGAAAATGATAACATCAGTATAAATTTAGCCATGAGTTCTTGTGGTAAAGTATTTGCTCAGACTAGAAAAACCCAGAAACACACTCCTAGTCTCATCACTCACATCTGCTCTCCAGCTTGCCAGGTATGGATGATAAACCTTTCCCTCCCCACTCACATACTGCCCGGGTCGTACCACCATATCTTTCGTGGGCGTAACAAATCCAATGGGCCCAGCGACCGGATAATCCTGGGGCAACCATATTGATATTGGGAAGGCGTATGTGACACCACGGAAGTGGGCAGGGAGTGTGCCCTGAAGGTTCAATAGAAGCGCAGAGCCACCATCTTCGTAGGCTTGGAGAGATCAGCGTCGCGACATACTTTGCACGTATTAGTGACCCGAAGGTGCATTACTCTATCTTACTGTAAACATGTGTCCGGAGGCTAAAAGATGGATGGGAAGAGAGGGCTTGGGCGACATCGGAGTAGGTGCGGTCGACGTTCTTGTATTCCTGAATCAGTCAGTTACAGTAGAGTTGCCAGGCGTCATAAATCTCCCACACTTGTCAGCGTACTATATAACCACTTCAGAATATTTTGAGGAACAGCGCCCATATCTCAATGCAATCGCGTCACAGCCAATGATTTATTGAGTCTTCATCTTGATATCAACCAAAGTGCTCTAGGCTTCCTTCATCTGATTGGTGGAGGCTATCTAATCAGATCCTTGGCAGGGTGTTTCCTTTGCGTCACATACTTGTACCCATAATCCAAAACTCCCCATCTTCAACTTTTCAAGACTTCATTTGACTCCTGACTACTTCCTTTTCTGATTAAGCACCTTCAGCCATCTCTGTCAATATCAAAGAAGTAACATAGTCGCTAAACTCATTACCGAGCGCGGAGGTTTCTAAGATGTGTATTAACAAGATTCCTGAGGGGTATATAATGACTTAATCGCGCTACATGAGATCATTTTACTAGTGTAGGCAAAAATATCGGTGTATTGGGCAAGGGTATATCGTCGTAAACATCGTTCAGGCTGGCAGCTGAGATAAATACCCCCAATCCAAATCGACTTCGTCAGAAATTGTTTGTAGCAACTTTCCTAACCCTGAGACTCCCATACTCCTCATCACCCTTGAAATGACTCCCGTCTCCAATCCCACTCCCACTGCCCGAGTCACCATCAAGCCCTCCACCAGCACCATACGCTACACTGACATTGCGAATCTCATCACCAACTTCCAACCACCTCTCTGAACAAGCCCGGATTGGGCTCAATTTGCACAATATCCAATAAGTCCCACTCGCCACCAAGAACCCAGCAAAGAAATTTAGGTCATATATATAGCTCGCGCCCGCGGGCACAGGTTTGCCGATAGCGCCTACAAAACCAACAATGTTGATGAGAATACCGCAAATGTATGCCGTGTAGCCGCGCCAGTGGAAGCCGAAGGTGAAGTAGTAGGGGGAGGCCTTCTGGGCGGAGTAGAGGTCACGGATTTGGTAGTAGCCGCGGCGGACGATATAGTAGTCGCAGATGATGACACCAGCAATGGAGGACAGGAAGACAGAGTAGGCAGATAGGTAGGTCGTGAAATTGTTCGAAGTCGAAAGGAGGTTCCTGTCGAATTAGATATTAGATTTGCCTGATCTTGGGGCAATCGGACTTACCACGGGCACATCGCAAGACCGACAGCTGCGCAGATGTATCCTCCTCTTCTGATGTTGAGGTAACGGGGTAGGAGAGCGGTCATATCGGTACCAGCAGACACTGAATTGGCAGCAATGTTCGTGCCTAATTGAGCCAGTGCGAAAGCGAACGAGATGATGAACACTCCAAATCTGGCGGGACCGTTCGCATTTTCCCCATTATTGGGGTTGATTAAGAAGTATCCTAATAGCTCCAATGGATTCCAGATAGGCTTCCCATAGATAACGGCCGAAGAAGATGAAACGATGATTCCGATGAAGGATGTTACCGCGAAGCCCACGGGGATTGTGATCCATTGTGACCATAATGCGTCCCTTGGCTTCCTCGCAAAACGAGCAAAATCGGGATCGTTGACGATCAATGTGGCAAAGTTAGCGATGGATGACATAATACCTTGAACCATGGCCCATCCTAAAGCACCTCCTGATTTTGTGGAGGGTTGGTGCACGATCGGGCCAATGCCATGAGCTCGGACGATCGCCCAGATAAAGAAAGCAATACCGGCAGGAGGGACAAAGTAGGCCTTGACGGTGAAGAGATGGCGAATCTTGTGCACAGGAAACCATATTGCAGGTAAGCTGCATAGCCAGAAGAGAAAGAAGCTAACAAAGCTCATTGTGTCTGTTCCCGAGCTCGCGGGAAGGCTATTGGGGACATTTCTGTAGGCAGTCCAGACGGAACGGATCATAAGGGTGACGCACTCTCCTAGATTGAGTAAGTATTGGTAGTTGATGTAGGTGGAGAAAGTGTCGATTTACCTCCTATCCATGATTGGACACCGTACCAAATGCAAGCCATGGCAGCTCTGTTGAACACTGGCCATAAGGATCCCCAGATACCAAAGGAGGCTCTACTAACGACAGGGAACGGAATATGATAGGTAGCACCAATTTTCCCAGTCATACAAATAAAGGTACCAGAGATCAAATAGCCAATCCAGACGCAGAGCCATGACTGCCACCAGGAGAGACCATTGGCAACCATAGACGACGATATCATCCAGGTATTCTAGAACACATAAGTCTTCAATCACAATTCCAACACTTGCCAAACGCACAATGTTAAAGGAATCTGCAATCCAGAAGCCCACGAAATTCCACGGGCCCCATTGACGACGTTCTGGTTCCACTATAGGATTCTGTCAGCGTGTTGATGAAATCCAAACTGATGCCATTTGTTGAGGGTACGTACCAGGCTTCAGATCAAAGTTTGTCAACATCAATTGGGCGTGTGTCAAGCCTGGCTCCGTACCAGACACTTGCAGCTTGTCCACCATACGAACAAGCTTGGAGTCCCGCATTTTCTCCATAGCGATTGCAACGCGACTCTAACTCTTGGATTGGGCGACTCGGAAAAGGGTCAATGGTTCAAAGGGGCGGTTTTCGGTGCTCAAAATGAGTTTGGATGGTGGATTAAAGTAAGCGGACTCCCACGTGGATTAGAGACTGTTCCTCCTGCTCTGGGAAAGGATGCCTTTTGTAAAAAAGCTACTACAGCGACATTCCCTCGCTTCTTGGTCCTACCAATCGTCAAGCTTGAGGTGGGTAGAACTCGACAGAGAGTCAAGGCGAACATGACTGAGAAGGTTGTGGGTTGTTATCAGTTGATCTTCCCCGCGGATGGTACCGTCCGATAACGAAAGGAAAAAGACCTTGCACCCTCAGGCTAGCGGGGGCCATCACTGCACGCAGCTACTAACGCCGATGTCGATGGTAGAAGCTGCGTTAGCGGTATCAAGGTTGCTCTGGGTAAGGTAGGATGGCAATTGAGACTTCTTCCTAGAGCTGCCTGCCTTCCATTACTATGTACCTTAACGGCCACTTGAAAGGTGGGGGATAGCCTACCAGAGCTTTCGAGGATTCTATCTCTTATCTCAGCCACCCTGACCTCCCACGCGGGTTGCAAAAAAGCCGGAACGTTCAAGCCAAGGATTTTGGTAGGGTTCCCGCCAAGGCCTAATTCTGAATGTTCCGGCTTTTTTGCGACCCGCGTGCCTCCTTCATGCGCGAGATCGTGAGAACATGCACCTCAAGGTTTGCACCCGCCGAGTCCTGAGCAAGCTAAGATGTGAGACGGGCAATTTTGCAACCATGCATTCAAGTCTAGACGTGTGACGGTATCGAAAGTTGCAGCACGAGTCCCTCAACTGGAACTGTCTTGCTGCTCCATCAAAGGCTAGACCTAACGTATGGAGAAGGTCGAGATAATCATAGGTGAGCTCTGATAACAACCTTTGGCAGTAGCAATGTTTATGGCTAGTGGCTAGTATCTAAGGTATCGACCTTAAATTCTCTCAAACGCGGGGCAGTCCGGGGCCTTGGCGTCTGGACCATCTAAGCTACCTTAGCGTCCGAAATCGCTGCCGACTTTCTCCCGGCCACCCGGCGCCCTATGACAAATCGATCCGAGAATTTTTAATTTTTCTATCACGCAATGGAAGTTCGACTGCAGAGTACACCAGGGCACAGTGGCCAACTGGTTGTGAGAGCCTATGACGACTACCTCGGTCATTCCCTTACCGTCGTTGTATATAATGCCTCGCTATTCCATGACGACTATTCCTTTCCCATACCTACTCCAATACCTGAACCCTTTATATTGTCGCACTTTTCCCATTAATTCGATAAATCATGGCCCCTGCAGCACGATATGAATCCGACGATGTGGATCCAGCTTCTCTGGGGAGGCCACTTCACTTCTCCTTTAGTGGCAAGACTGCGCCAAATCGATTGTACCTCTCCTCCTCAAGCTCGCCCTCGAGCCAGAAACCCTGCTAACAATGGCATAGTCTCAAAGCCGCAATGACCGAACGCATATCCTCCTGGGATCCCAAGAACTTTGAAGCCCGGGGCATCCCGTCCGACAACCTCATCAATGTCTACAAGCGTTGGGGCGAAGGTGAGCTGGGTACTATCCTCACCGGTAACACCATGGTCGAGCTGGACCAATTAGAAGCCGCTGGCAACCCAATCATCCCTCGTGGGGCACCATTCAGTGGTGAGCGCTTTGATGCCTTCAAAAGACAGGCTGCCGCGGCAAAAGCACATGGCTGCTTAGTCGTAGCACAAATGAGCCATCCAGGTCGTCAGACACCCAAACATCTTCAGCCAGACCCAGTCTCCGCGAGCGATGTTCAGTTAGAGGGCAACGTCATGGGCTTGGAATTTGCAAAGCCTCACCCTGCGTCTTCAGAAGAGATCGATCGCATCATCGAAGGATTCGCCCATTCGGCCGAGTACTTATACAAGGCAGGCTACGATGGTATCGAACTACACGGGGCTCACGGATACCTTCTTTCACAGTTCCTCGCCGAGTCCACCAATAAGCGCACCGACAAATATGGTGGATCCCTCGAAAATCGCATTCGTCTCATTATTGAGATCGCTCAGGCCATACAGAAACGTGTGCCCAAAGACTTCATCATCGGGATTAAGATCAATAGCGTCGAGTTCCAGAAAGGTGGCTTTAACACAGAAGATTGTAAAAAGCTTTGTGCTAGTCTTGAAGCAAACAGGTTTGATTTTGTCGAGTTGACCGGCGGGACATATGAAGAGCTCGCCTTCGCACACAAAAGAGAAAGCACCAAGAAGCGAGAGGCTTTCTTCCTCGAATTCGCAGAGGCCATCGTTCCCGCTCTTACCAAAACCAAGACTTTCATCACCGGTGGCTTCAAAACGGTGGGTGCCATGGTCAACGCCTTGAACACGGTCGACGGCGTCGGACTGGCTCGTCCGGTCTGCCAGGAACCCAGATTATGTTCCGACATCCTTAGCGGCAAAGTCAAGGGCGCCATCAAGCAGCGTCTGGATGAAGCGAACTTCGGTCTGACCAACGTGGCTGCTGGCAGCCAGATTCGCATGATCGGCAAGGACCAGGAGCCGATTGACTTGAGCAAGGAGGAGAATGAGCAAGCTTTCCAGAAGGATATGGGGCACTGGTCGGAACTCATGGCTCAGGACACGGGCATGTACTCCTTTGGGTACATTGACTTTGAGAGTATCAAGCCAAACCCTTACGGCGTCGCATACTGAACCTCTAGGATCAACACGGATATTTCATGTACCTAGGTGCCTAGTTCCCAATGTATGGTCACATATCCTAGTCCAAACCGCAACCCTGAAATGAAAACCAACAAGTAAGCTGTGCAGTACGTCTCGCAACAGCGCATATAAGGCCATACTTCGCTTTGTTTTCTACGTCGCATACTTCCTTCATAGCATTTCGTCAACTGCGATCTACACCACGAATTTCCCCATCCCTCTGCTCGGAACGAGACCCTGATGCCCTTCCCCTTCAAACATACCTTTTCCCCACCACAGTATCCCATTTCATCACCACTCCAATCCATTCACCCGTCACAGATGAAAGGTCTTAGAGTTTTAAACACCGTGTTTGTCTCTTTAATATATATGCCATATTATGGAGTAATTAGTTCGATTAGAGATGAGGGCTTGAGTGTGTGGTGAATTTGAGAGTCACTGGGGGGGATGTGTGATATATGATAATGTAATCTTATGGTTTTTAGCCTGTTTTAAGAAAAGTATGTCATGACATGCTTTGGATATTTCGGATGTTGATAGGATAAGTGCCCGCTCCGTGGCAGTCCAGAATAAATAACAATAGCACCGATCCGCCCCAGTCGATCATTCCCCGAGTGTCAGGAAGTTCGGGTGTCAGAAGGCAGAAAAGCCTGCCTGTAGACCCTTACCATTCTTCCAGCTCAAAGAAGTTCTCAAACCCTCCATCGACATCAGCAACCCTCACGCACCAGAACCTCACCCCTCCCCACCCCACCCACCAGCCCCCACCCAAACATCCTCACATCCCATCCTCCAACCACACCCCCCTCGGCTCCCCCCACTTCGGCGACGTATAAACATACGCCTCAGCCCCCAACAGTCCACCCCTCCCAAACCTCTCTTCCCACTCCTTTCCCGTCTTCAACCGAAAGAACAAGGCAAAAGCGCCCCACGCCGTCTCCCACGAACTCCCAACGGGTGCCAGCTGCTCGGTCTTGGGTTCCTCTCCCGGGGTGGAGTATTTGGAGTAGGTGGCGAAGAGTTTTGGGGTGGCGTGCGAGATGGAGAGCTGGAGAGGGTGAGTGTGTGGGGTGTGGGGTGTGGAGGTGGAGAGGATGGGGATGGGGAAGAGGGGGACTTTGTGGTTGAGGAGGGAGGAGGGGGATGCTTTGTGGTTGTAGATGTAGATTGAGAGGTGGGGGTGGGGGGGGATGGCACACCTTCAGGTTGTAGCGGGAATTTTTGTTGGTAAGAAGGTTTGCGCGGGCGAGGGTGATGTCGTAGGCGAAGTCAGTTGTGTCGTGGTAGATACCGTAGTTTTCTATTATAGTGAGTGTTAATCCTAGGATATAGGAAGTAAGGAAACAGGGCGGTATACTAGAATGCATTTCCTTTTCGAAATCTTTGCAGCCTCTATCGAAGTTTTCTACTAGGTATAAATTAGCTAATTCGAACTTCAAAGTCTAGTAAGAAGAGGTGACATACTGCCTTTAGCTATATTCTTCTTTCTAAGCATTTTCTTTTTCGCCTTGGTTTCCGCTTTCACCTTCGTCATTGGGACCATGAGGTAGTCGCGCGCATTCTTGGGACTTTGCTTCATAAGAGAATCTTCCAGCCAGTCGAAGGAGACAATTTTGACGGTCATAAGCTTCCGCGCTTGCTTGACTGTTATACTTGTCCGTCAGCGACTATCCTTATCGAAGTAGACACCTAATGTACGCAGATTAAACCATGGAAATGATACATGCACTTCGCTGAGAGTGTAACGTGTCAGGAACGGAACAGTACTCATTGCTCATACCTATGCTGACATTTTGCTTGAAATGTTCCTTGCTGCAAACAAGATGCGTAACCTTGGACGACATCTCCGATGCAAATATACCGCCATTGACTTGGATCCATGTCTTCATCTTGTGGATGTCACGCCTCTCTCCAAAGTCTCCCGTGACGGCAATTGTGAGATTGTAGAGTGGCTTGCCCATTGTGACAGTGGAGATGAGTAATCCTCGGGCAAGTTGCTAATGTCTGCGAAGGGGAGGCTGAACGGGGAGGGTCCTACGGAAACTTGCTGCAAAAGGGGGATCAACGATATGAAATGCTAAGGCTCCTGATAATGAAGGAAGCCTGATAAGCATTACTGACCTTATGCTTTACTACGTGACGAGAAGAGACTGACGTCCTTCTCACATAGGTAACGAGTGTATAGCAAAAGCAGCTTTGAGGTTGTAAGTGATCCAAATGAAGAGCATGAGAACATAGGTGACTGAACGTGGTGAAGTAATCAAGTAACAGTTGAAGCTGAGGCTTGAGAGCGGCTGAGAAGTTGAACCTGAAGTAAGGTGGGAGGATTAGATTGAATGAAACAAGAAGTGGAAGACGTTGGCCCTCAACAGTAATGGAGCGGCAGCCAGTCTGTAGATGATAGTCTAACAAAGGTTGAGAGAGATCGGCGTATGAGTGCTTGTAAAAGGAGGAGTGACAGGTAGGCCAGTATAGGATGACTTACATTCTGCCTAACATGTGTATACAGCGCTGCTGAGAGCCTGTCAGCGATATGTGAGTCTATGTATGGGGACACCTACGAGAAGTCCATCGGAAGTCTTCAATATATTCCCGGAGAACGGGTTTATGAATGCAGAACGTGATATTCTACCACACTATCGCCTATGAGTTGCCGTCTTTGCAGCAATTATGAAGTCCCTAATTTTGTCAAGATCCTGTGCGCCATTCTCTTCCACCCCACTGCTCACGTCAACAGCAACGATACGGGAAGTGTGCTCGGCAAGGTTGCACAGAATGTCGCCTACATTGTCAGGATTTAGACCACCAGCCAAGATCACTCGAAGGCCCAGATCTGCTCCGAGCACTGACTTGATAGGTTCCAAATCAAGCCGCGTACCTGTTCCGCCGGAAGCAGAATCTAGCAAAGGCAGCGCATGATACCCTCTCTTACCAAGGCCTGGATCATGGGGTCCAAATCGACGGATGACCGGCACAGGTATCAGAGATGCCCATTCAATAGGTTCAGAGCCATGAAGCTGTATCACGTCAAGATTGAGTAATTTCTGTTGCGCCAGTATATATGTAAGTGGCTGATCTTGGAAGACTCCCACAAGCATAGCGCGGTCATTCCGTCGCAAGAGAGATGTCGTGTGTTCGAAGAACTCAGTAGCTTCCGAAGGCCCATCTGATCGTCTTGGCTCTCTCGATGTGCCAGATCTGTGGACGATCTCCGAAATTGCAGTAGCGGTAGATGTTGAGACGCACCGCTTCCGACCTTCAACAAGAATGATTCCTATCATGTCAGCACCAGCTTCAATTGCAGCGTCAGCTGCTTGGGGTGTTCTCGTGCCACAAATCTTGACCATCACTTCAGGTCTCCGTCGCTGTAAAATCAATCCTTCTTGATGACCAAGTAATCTCTTAGCAAATTCAAGAGGTTGATCCGCCCGCATCAGCGCCTCTCCCACCAGCACAGCGCCGACTCCGTTCTGTCGATAGGCCTCGATGTCTTCAGGGCCGCTGATCCCACTCAATGCACAAACCAGCGTCTCAGAGGGTACCTTCTTCATCAACCTACTGGTAGTCTCCAGGTCGACTTCGAAATTGGTGAGGTTCCGATTGTTAACCCCAATCACTTGCGCCCCAAGACTAATTGCAATGTCCATCTCGAGAGAATTTTGGACCTCTACCAGTGGTTCCATGCCGAGGCTCCGTGAGTAGATGTACAGACTCCTTAATGTGGCTTCTGCCAGCATCTTCACAATCAGTAGTACAGTATCAGCACCGGCCAATCGTGCTTCTAGAATCTGATATGCATCGAAGATGAACTCCTTAGCAAGAAGAGCTGGCCGATTCAACATGCCTTCCAGGCTTTGCCGAACTGCTCGAAGGTCGTGCACACTTCCTTTGAACCACCTCGGCTCGGTAAGAACCGAAATGACACTGGCACCTGCGAGAGCATACTTCCTGGCTTGAGCAGGGGCACAGATCCCTAGAGCGATATCCCCTTTTGATGGTGAAGCTCGTTTAACCTCGGCCATCAATGACAATGAATATGGTGACATCCTGAGCCTTTTGGAAAACGAAATCTGCGGTGGCGACAAATCCATATCATAAGATGCTTGAAGATCCGACGGTCTCTGTGATGGCATCTTTTTCTGGGCTTCGATTGCCACGCGTCGCTGGGCAAAGATACGGTCTAATATGGACAGCTGACTTCCGCTCTCGGAGTCAGCATGAGACACCTCCCTCGTCATTGTCGGCTCCGTGTAATTGGAATTTGCTTGCTGTTCCTTCTCGTTCTCCTTCCAAGTGCCCCCCTTCATGCGGAGAAAATTCTTCAGCATTGCCCTGCCGTTCTCGGTGAGAATGCTTTCTGGATGGAATTGGACGCCCTCTACAACAAGTTCTTTGTGCCGAACTCCCATAATGATGCCTTTGTTACCGTCAGGACCACTGGCAATCCAAGAGCTCACTTCGAGGCAAGCAGGTAAACTGATGTGAGTTCCAGCAAGCGAATGATATCTTGTAACGTTCAAGTCCTGTGGGAGTCCTGCGAACAATCCTTTCGTATCATGGGTAAGAGGCGAGGTCTTTCCGTGAAGGATCTCTCCAGTCACTTCTACACGACCACCAAATACCGAGAATATGCACTGTCTAATTGAGAGATCAATGCCGATAGCAATGACTTAGTGGAGATCACCAGACCTACTCGCCCATACAGACACCAAGCACCGGTATTTTGCCAGCAAAATATTTTATTGCTTCCTTACTGTACATTGGTGCCGAGTCAGTTCACCCCGTGCACTCTCTCCGTTATGAGGAGCGGTTGGGGATCAACCTCTCAGAGAGATGAGTCTCATAACCCGACATTGGGACATACCTTATACCTCCGTCCGAGTCGGGGTGACCTGGACCTGGACTTATAACCAGTTGACTTGGATCTAGGTCAATCAAGTCTCGAAGGGTTTTTTCATCGTTTCGGAAGACTTGGACCGATGCCCCCTCAAGGACCTACATCTTTTGTTGGATCTTACGAGATACAGGAGGATGGATCCATCCTTACAAGATACTGGTAAACTGTAGAGTCCAAGGACAATATATCAAGTTATTGCTGTTTCAGATCAAGAGTTGGAATACTTACCATTCCAAGTGAAACTATCATAATTGTCAATCAACACCAGACGTGATGCAGTCCCCATCTTTGGGACAGTTCTCGGCTGGTGTGGTGAGTGATCAACGAGAGCAGCTCCATTCATTGTCGGAAGGATTGAAAGGGGGGAGGAAAAGTCCCGATTATCGAGTATATGGTGAGACTTTATGATTTGTGGATGTCAATGTTCCGCCACTAATCAAACGTGACACTAGCGCGAACCCATAAATTACCAGTCGCGCTCCGCGCGGTTTCGTTTCACTAGAATTTGCAATGCGGCTTTGGAGCAGGAGTATGGAGTTCACGGGCTTGCCTTGATTGCCTTGATGGCTCCAATTGGAGAGGCCTATTTTCCGCCTCTCGATAGGTGCCTGAGTGGGGAGCACCAGCTACTGTAGTGATCGCGATTCCATCAGCGAGAATGTACGCTAACGGCGCCCAGGTCATGGAAGACAACCTACGTAGCTCTCTCCCAAACACGGTTGAACAGTACATCTCTCCAGCGGCATCTTACGGACCCACAGACTGTGTCGATATTAGTTCGCTGTTTCTCGCCTTTCTCTCCGTCAACACCACAAACCAAGTCCAGCTTCGAGACCAGGACCTCCGCCATCAATGTTACTCCCTCTTCGCATCCCCGATTCAACATTAAGGAGATTAAGGAGAATACCTTGTGGCTCTGCAAAGAGACAAATATTGATGAAATTTCCGCACTACGCATCGCTGTGGTAGAGTGGCAAACGAGACCAGCAATACAATTACTACAAGGTGACGGTGACAACCAGACTACACTTCGAGATGACGGAGGCGAAAGCGGGAAATTCGGCGCCTCGCTCTTCGATCCAGGCTCTTCATTGCTCGCCAAACTTACACCACGAAACGGTAAGACCTCAGGCTTTCAAGAAGTTGGCGCCCGACATAGGAGGTTGTTGGAGAACTACCTTTCAGAACGACGATGTATTCTCAAATGCAGCGAGTTTATAACATTCATGACACTTCACAGTGCTGGCGGTCCTGCCAGCCACGGACAGGAGAGGTTTGAATGGTTGAAACAGATTGGCGCCGACGTCCTCTCAGCTTGGAGTTCCGGTCAATTGGCAAATTGCAATCATCTTGTTATCGATGCAGTTGATACTCTTCGAACTAGGCACAAGAGCATAGCCACAGGCAGTGGTTGGTTTCGGGATGAAGGCACACAAGAAGACATCGAGCTTGCTTGGACGAGAAGTCAGCTTCTGGAGATGATACATATTATGCAGATCACCCTAAATTTGATCCAATCATCTTCCGTCCTCGTCAAGTCTCCTACAATCCTATCGTGGTTCAGGCTAATGAAGGAATCAATTTTTTTCGAAAGCGTGCAACCTGTGAGTTCTGGACCCTCAGGTAATTAGAATATACTGACTGGCTTGGTAGCAACATCCTGCCCTTCAGGCCATCTTTGCAATAGCTCTAATGTCCCTCCCAGCCCTGATTTCCGTAGCCATTCTCAATATTCCATCGGCTCTTGAGCTACTAAGCCAGCCTCTTGGTACAGCGGTCTCGTCTGGGTCTGCCGGCAACGACGATGTGTATCTCTTGGCCTCGGCCACGTGCAACGAACTCAATGAGATTCTCATTGATGCGTCTTCGTTGAAGCCTGCAAGTCTGGCTGCTATGGCTTGGGCTATTATCATGAGGGAGCTGAGAGAGAGCGCCCTTAGCACGCGAGAAGCTCGGGAAGCTAAGCAGTCCTTACGTGCGGCTGACAAATACGGTGTAGCGGACTCTTCTGATACTGATGGTGCCGAGCGTCCTGGAAAACGATCTTTATCATTGAGTCGCCGATCGTCAACCGGCAGCGACACATCCCAGCAACCAACTCTACTCGAAGACATCTACGATGCTGTGATAGCCGTCGATGAAGACTCGGTGGCTTCTCTGGCTAGGGATGCTGTTGGCAGAGGCACTGTCTTCGAAATAATCTCGACAATAGCGACTGAATACTGTACCCCGTTCGGCTTTGAGCACGACGGAAAGCCAGGGCAGAGTATGCGTGGAGTGCTGCTCGATCTAATTCGAGCCTCTATCGACGTCGTTGATTACCTGCCTCCGATTGTATCTGCCACATTAGCGGTTCTCACAGGATCAGAGCGTTATTGGGAGGCATCTGACAGGCCAGTAGCGTCTCACAGCGCTGAACCTGCTGCTTTATTCCTCCAAGACAAAGTCCTCACACGCAAGCTGTTCTTGGTTGCCATGACGCATTTCCCTTACGAAAGTTTGCCCCTCCTGGAGCTCTGTCGAGGACTGGCATTTGCGAACGATGGCAATAGTGAAGGGCGACCTGCGTTGTGGAGCATGCTCGCAAACACCAATACGTTTACCTGCTCATTGCCAAGCAAGGACTACCAAGCTTATAGGCCTATCAACACGCAAGCCGAGGCCGATTGCATCGAACTGACCCAAGATCTTATCGTGTCACTTATTCCCGAGTTGGGGGCCTCATTGACATCCCAATCATTCAAGGCGCTGCCCGCGACGATCGAGTCCGATCCATCTTCGTTCCATGTCATACCCTCAGGAACCACTGGAAAGCTTTTGAACGATTCCAGGCCTTTCGTTGTGGCATGGAACCAGTCATATTCCTCTTTAACATATATGGGCAAGATGCTATATATGGCATCTACGAGCACTAAAACGAGCGCCAATCTGACCTCCTCAGTGTCCGCAGTCACTGTGGGTGATATCATTGGTTTGATCACGAACATGGTTTCTGCTGTAACGAAGGATGTTCCGTTTGATCAAGCCATTGAGTCCGCTCAACAAATACTAGGATTGGCTAGTGACGGCATGGATCGCAATCAAGATGTGATCTCTGTCGTCTTTGATATATTCGAAAAAGAACTTTATAAAACTCGGAAACCAGCTGTAGATTTGGACTCCATGGAGATTATCGTGCAATGCATACAATTCACGTTTGCATTATTGCAGGTAATGCCTGATAGAGTCTGGCCCTTCCTAAGTAGGAGCGGTCTTCTAGGCATAGGCAGGGATGAGAGCCAGCTCGTGGTTGTCGTCGCAACCCAGGAGATGGTTATGGGTCAATTCGACTTCCTCATAGGCTGCGTACGACTTTTCGACTCCCTTGTCGACGATGTGGTCGCTCACATGGTGTCTCGAAAGGCTCCAACAAAAGCTATAACTCGTTTCAACAGCGTCAATGTACTTTCAACTGGCGTATCGCAAAACACCATGGAGAAGGTTTTATACAGCTTCGCGCGGACAATGATCGAAGTCTTCGAGGGTACAATGAAATGGAAGTTTCTTGTACAAGAAGACCGGATGGAGATCAACTTTCGCCTTTGCTCAACGTTCCAAAAGATTTTGAAGTGTTGCTTCGATATCAACGACAAACCGGATATCCAGCAAAAGCTTACCAGCACGCTCGCTCCTGCCGCCGAATACATTGTTAGTGTGTTTTTGTCGAGGTCAAGCAACGACGTTACAGTGCTTCCCCTTCTACATATTCTCGCTGAGGGAACATTGACCCGCACTACCACCTTACCCATACGTGGCGTGCAGTATTGGACTGCGCAAGTCATAGCTGCAATCGATTTCATGAGCAATCTATGTCAGGTCAATAGATTGCTTCGATTTCCACCGTCGCATCTGGAAGACCAGATTTTCAAGGCTGCAACTACACTTGCCAAGATATACGTCGCACATGAGAGCTACAAGGTACCCGTCATCAATTTGCTCGATATCCTTATTCGCTCGGCCGCAGATACTAGCCAACAGCCACAATCTCTGCTAGGTCATCTGAGTCCTGGGACTTCTGGCCACTTTCTCGACGTTCTTTCCTTGCTAGATCAGCCATTGCGCAGTGATGATCTGTCATTGGCACTGTGGAGCTTATCTTCAGCAGTCGTTAGTAAGCGCCAACAGTGGTTTGCTATCTTTGTTTTAACAGGCGACACACCTCGAGGTTCTTTCAAGGTTAAGGAAAAGTCAGATCCCTCTACCTCAGAACAGTCTGAGCCCATACTGAACACCGCTCTGGACGCCTTATCTAATATAGGCAGGATTGATTCGCGGAAAGCTTTGAGAATGCTGGAATTCGTGGCCCTCGCTGCTGACTTTTGGCCATGGGTGTTGAGATCCATAGAAAAGCATGGTCACTTTCTCAGGGCGATCTCCGAGTATGCCGCTCACATAGGATCGACAGCTACGACCTACAAAGAACAGTCATATAAGGCCTCTGCAGACTACAACAGCATCCAGATGGCGTCCCTTGTGGCCGACATCCTCTCAATGTATACTCACTATACCCAACAAGTGGGCAATCAGAAATTTGCGAAGGGCCTAGTCCCGCATCTCACACATCTCATCAAGAACGCAATCTTGCCGCCAAGCTACAATGCTTCTCTCCAGGTAAACCTGCGTAAAAACTTTGAGCTGAGATTTCTGGGCTGTAGGCTAGCCGATTTCAAACGCACTTCTATCAGGAGGAATTCTTTAGGAGATTCATTCTTCTACGACCTCGAGCTTGCAGATAGGATGTTATCCTATGAACCCGCGTGGGCTGGAAGGAACGGTAATGATGGATTCCGCGAAGAATTAAGGAGGGCAAACTTCAACTTATCAGCTGTGGAATCGCAAATGGTGAGTCAGGATCTGAGAGTGTCTTCTCCTGACTAAATTCATGTTACAGAACTTGTTTCATAGCTGGAAATCTCTGCTCTGCGAATTGAGTAGGCCGCTTGCCAACGAACCCAAATTCCAAGACATCATGGCAGTAGCCGCTACCAATTCTCTAAGAGCGAATGCTAATAATAGCCTACCCGAAGCTATCTTTGAGAAGCTAGCACTTTCACGGGCGAAGTTAGCCTTCACACTCCTGCAGCGGTTGCTCGAGGTCAAGTCAACCGAAGTTGCAGTGTATGACATACTATCTGTGGCATGGGATACAGCCCGCATGTACAATCCAAATGTTGGGGCTGCCCTGGGTGGAGCAGATGCAGATTATTACCGGATGCTTCTGAAAATTCTCTATCTCGCGCTCCAGGTCCATACATCACCATCTCCAAATCTCAGCAAGTCGCACTCTGACGTAGCAAATTCACCACGTACTCCTGAGTCAGCCACACAGATCGCCTTAGAAATCGTCTCCACAGTAGTAGCGCAAGGCTTCCGCACGCTCACCATTTTACTACATGAAAATTCAGCCCCGGTCCGCCCATCTGATTTTGCTCTTTTGACAGCAATCCTCCGATCCGCTCTACACGTCCCCAATGTGGCACGCAATACCACCCACCTCCTTAATGCCTTTTCGGACTTTCAAACGGCCCGCTGCGCGTCAACCCTGCTCTCTTGGTCTGACCAGCTTGCAACGTCTGGCGATCCCATCTACGGCGAGCTCAGCATACTTTTTCTGCTTGAAATATCCAGCGTACCGTCTCTGGCCGAATTGCTGGCAACTGAAGGCGTCCTCTCACACATCCTATCTACGAACCTCATTCGCATTTTACGATCACGACCTTTTGGACCCTTCGATCAGCCGCCACGAATGTACAGCATCTGGACACGGGCGATTCTGCCTTTGCTGCTCAATCTGCTCCACTCTGTCGGTCCACCATTAGCAGCCGAGGTTGCTGCCGCCCTGAACAACTTTCCGCATCAGCTCGATCGGGCAAGTGGCGTCTTTGCTACCACATCGAGCAAGGATGCCAACGCAGACTACATTACTCTAAGCATAGCATCGGAAGCCGTCACGCTCTCCCTCATCGTCGCTATCTTGCACACGTTCCGCGAAGCTGGCTCTAGTGCCGCCATCGTGGGCAGTGCGATAGAAGAGGTGAAGTGGGATAAGGTACAAGTGAAAGAAGATGTGGAAGCCGCTTTGCAGAATAGAAGGTCACTAAGGGAGAGGATAACACCGACTAAGGAGAGGGAAGAGGCTTGGAGTCGGGCAAAGCCAACAGTTGAGGGCTCTGAGGGTGAGAATAAGCTGGAGGAGAAGATTGTAGAGGAGATGAGGAGCGTGCTGGGCATCTTGGAAGGGAATGGTGAATGAATGTAGTAGCGCAGGTGAAGTATGCTAGTCGTATTGGCGTTTGGCGCCGATACGGTCGATACCGTGAAAGATAGGAGCGTCTGGATCGTTCATGGGTACGGGAGTGATCGGATATCGGAATCAAAGAGTAAAACACAAGTGATTAGATGCCTTCAGGATAAGAGAATCAAGATATCCATGTGAAGGTGAAGGCGAAGGCATGCACATTATTTAGGATTGGAAGCGAAGACTTCAACAAAGGAACGGATGATCAGGTCTCCTGACGGTCAAGTCAGATCACATACTGGGGTATACTGGTCGAGACGAGAAACAGGATCAAAGATAAAGCAAAGGCTAAAGCAGTACTTGAAGGACGGCCATCCCTTGATATATTAGGTGGTGGGAATGGAGGCGAGAGTGCAATGGCGCTTAGAAAAATACGCGCGGCTGTTTGGTTTTAGGCCCGTTTTGGGTCTTGGCACCCAAATCCATCCATGTTAGACTGGGGAGGTATGTCAAGCTGGATTCTCGCAATTGATACTACAGACGATGGCAGAGGCGCCCATAGGTACGTGCAGGTCCTTGTAAGAGGTGGGTGAGCAAGCTGACCCGAAGTAGTCCTCGATGGAGGGACTGGGTTCCTGAAAGTGGGATATGCCGCGCAAGTAAGCCTAGCAGCATTGGGCACTTTATATGCCATGACGCTTGCGCCCCCTCTGATCATGTGTCTGTGTCCCACAGAATTTTCCTGAACACTCATACCCTTCAATCGTTGGCCGGCCCATCCTGCGGTCCGAAGAGCGAAACGACGATGGAATTGTCGTTAAGGACATCATGTGCGGGGATGAGGCAGCAGCAGCTAGGTCGATGTTACAGATCACATACCCGGTATGGCTGCAGAGAGAAGCTGGGGAGATATTTCAATATATGAATACTCACCATTGAGTGGATAGATGGAGAACGGCATCGTAAAGCGTTGGGACGACATGAAGCATTTGTGGGATTATACATTCAATGAGAAGATGAAGATAGACACGACTGGTCGAAAGATCTTGCTGACGGAACCCCCATTGAACCCTCTGAAAAATCGGGAAGAGATGTGCGAGGTTATGTTTGAGAGGTATAACTTTGGGGGAGTTTACGTAGCTATCCAAGCGGTACTGGCACTTTACGCTCAAGGTAGCCTACGTCACCGCGCAAGATCAGACCGTGACTGATAAAGCGCCCAGGTCTCAGCAGCGGCGTCGTAGTCGACTCCGGCGACGGCGTCACCCACATCGTCCCCGTCTACGAATCCACCGTCCTCAACCACCTCACCCGACGACTCGACGTCGCAGGCCGAGACGTAACGCGGAACCTCATCGCCCTTCTCCTCCGCCGAGGCTACGCCCTGAACCGAACCGCCGATTTCGAAACGGTACGGCAGATCAAGGAGAAGCTATGCTACGTCTCCTACAACCTGGAGCTCGACCAGAAGCTGAGCGAAGAGACGACGGTGCTTGTGGAATCTTACACGCTACCGGACGGGCGGGTGATCAGGGTGGGGAGTGAGCGATTCGAAGCGCCGGAGTGTCTGTTCCAACCGCATCTGGTCGATGTGGAACAGCCGGGTATTGCGGAGTTTCTGTTCAACACGATACAAACGGCGGATGTGGATATCAGGACTAGCTTGTATAAGGCGATTGTGCTCAGTGGCGGAAGTAGCATGTATCCCGGACTACCATCAAGGATGGAAAAGGAGATAAAGCAGCTCTGGTTAACGAAGGTCTTGGGAGGTAATCCCGAAAGGTTAAACGTGAGTACCGTAACATTCCCTTATGCGTTCATTCACAGTACTGATCATCTCCACAGAAATTCAAAGTCAGAATCGAAGATCCACCACGGCGGAGACACATGGTTTTCCTCGGCGGTGCCGTACTCGCCAACATCGTAAGTCAACTCTCGCCCATTCTTACAAATCCACAGAGTGAGCGCACTAACGACCCGCATAGATGGCGGACAAGGACAACATGTGGATTTCGAAACAGGAGTGGCAAGAGCAAGGACCGAGGATATTAGAGAAGCTTGGCCCTAGGTAGCTTGAGTACCTCACCACAGGAATAAATCATCCTACCCGCCAGACTCAACGGCCTAAGACACATCTATCTCTATCTCCTTCCAATCCCACCAAAAATTCCTACTCTCTCATCTATTCATCCCTTCATCCCTTCTCCAAAGAACCTCCTCCAAAGAACCTCCTCCAAAATGCCTCCCAAAAAATGTTGCTCATAAACCCCAACACAATACAACCCTCCACCCCCGAACAGCGAGCCCAAAACCCACCTACCCACACCATTCCCACGCTCCCCTTCCCACACTCCCCTTCCCACACTCCCCCCCCACCCTTCCCACACTCACTCCCCCCATCCACCAGCCACACCAGAAGCAAACATATAATATATATCGCAATACAAACCATCCATCTATTCTATCAACCTCCCACCCCGTCCGGCGTTTCCCTCGCAAGCCTGAGATGATAATATGTATATATAAATATATACCCCTTTCTTCATCTCCTTCTAGATTTCTAGAGTTGAGAGTTGAGAGTTGAGATTCGTAACTGCCTTGATGTTCCGTGTTATCCTGGTGGGAGTGGGCGGGAGGAAGACGTCGTGTGAGCGCTGGAAATTGGGGTTTTAGGTTCTACAGCGATATCACATTCCCTATGTTCATATTCAGGCAGCATACCCCGTATGTCCGGATCGCGTATCTATACTGTCTTCGGATACATTTAATGTGGGTGCGGCACGTTTAGTGGAAACCCTTATGCGATGTTATTTGGTTGGAGTGAGGCATGTGCCGCTGGGATAGCAGGGGAAGTGTGGGATGGGGACTGTTTTGTATCCATGTAGGCATCTCTCCCCACCCTCATGAGACGGTCATCGACCATTTCGGAGCTAGGTTGTAGGATTGTAAGCTTTACGAGTTTCGCGTGAGGGAGAGGGGGAGGGGGAGGGGATTTTTGGTATGGGGGATGTGGGAGGGGGAGGAGTAAGGTGCGAGAGGGCTGGCTGGTGAAGGGGGAGGGGAAGGTTGTGTAGGGTGTGTGGTGTTGGGGTGTTGGGGTGTGCGGGGATGGTAGGGATGGGGGGATGGAGGGGTGAATCTTGGGGTTGGGGACGAGGTGGCGAGTGGTGATGTGGAGAGAGTGTGCTCCAGCTGCGGTGCGAGAGAAGGGTCTGGATTATCAACGGTTGGTGCTATTCCTTTCCTTGCTAATCGTTGAAGATTCACTCCTGGTCTCGTATTGACGAGCGTAGGGTAGGAGTCTTATACCAGACGGTTCTGCGAATAAATTAGATACCGGACCTTCTCCATGACATCGTAGGTGCTCTAATGCATGCGAGCAGGATTTGTAGCTTGTTGAGTAAACATTTTCCAAGCTATTGGTTTGAGAAGGACAGTAGTATGACATGAGATATACAGCGTAGGTGGACTTTGGGATTGTAAGCTATTGTACCGTAAATGTTCGGTCTGATTGCAACTACTCAAGATCGACAACGTTGAGGTGGCAACGAAGAGCATAATTAGATGGGGTGTGTGTACACATCGACTGCGTCGTGAAAATCCCACAGTTACCAGACACAGCGGTTAGTATAGCTTTTCGAAAGACGGATCATGGTAAGGAGTATGTGGTATTAGAGAAGAAGGTTGTATAGGCCAAAAATGACCGAGTATCTGCAGCTTGTTAGCCCAAATGGGGCCTATTGCTCGCCAGGGCAAGGAATGACTTACTGAACAGGAGGCATGCTGCTGCTCTTGGCACTTGGGGATATCTTATCAATATGAGATGTTGTATCAACCAGCGATATAATTCATCCAAGCCATATAGAATATTTTCGAAGACATCTAGACTTTTATAATGTGATCTGTCATCAAGATGGTTTGCGGACGGACGATCAGCGCATGAGGTTGGTGAAGCTCTTCCTGGCACGGCTCAAGGCCGGCTGCTTGCGACGACCAGCGATGGTACCAGGCGACCTTTCGTTGATTCCCATCACTGAGCGAGCTTTAGCTGTTTCAAGATCCAACGAAGATGGACGAGTCGATGGGGCGGATGAGGTGCTGAAACGCGGATTGGCAGGCGCTCCCAGCAACACACGAGCCTTGGTGTCATCGGTGGTGCGTGAGACCTCTGGGCCAGGGCACAAACGGTCGAGGTCCTCCCATTGGCTCAGGTCATCGTCTTCATCGCCCATTGAGATGATCTCGGTGATGACTGGTTTGTGTGGTGAGAGTGGATTCCTGCGTGGTGAAGTTGGTGTCTTACGTGGCGTCCCGTGCTTCTTCTCTTTGACAGCACTCATGGCACGCTCTGCGCGCTGGAGGTCTGCGTCATCCAAACTTTGCAAAACTCTAGTGTAAACCAGCTCCTGCGCGTCTTCTTCGCCTACGATGGACAAAGGCGTCTTTTCGTCCTTGACCAAGCTCTTCCACTCTTTCTTGAACTCAGGACTCGAGGTACTGACCACATCAGTCCAGGTGATAGTGACTGGATCCATGGCCACTACTGGATTTCCGTTGAGAAAGGTGCGATGCTGTTTGATGTGCTCAAGGAGCCACTCCTTGAGCTCGTGGCCGAAGCCGGCTTGAGTGGCAAAGATAAGGCTCGTCAAAGAGATGATGTTTTCGATGGTCAAAGCGCTCTCTTCGTCCTTGATAGCCTCCCAAGCCAATGTTTTGAGACCGCTCAGCTGCAACTGACGGGCGCACTTGTATGTACGGGCAAAGGTCTCGATACGCTTGCCCTCACTAGAGTAGTAGATGGAGACTTCGTCTATCATGTGAGCTTTCGTATAACGGTCTGAGCCCATCTCAAGATAATCCTTGACCAAGCCAAAGCATATCCCTGGGACGTTGTAGAAGTGAAGTCTCATGCCGCAACCAAAGCGATATGATTTCGACTGAAAGAACTGGTTGAGCGCCTCGGAGCGCTGGAGTGAAGATCGCTTCATGAGGAAGTTGCGCGCGACATCACCGTCGACCTCTCCTGGGCAAACGACGCGAATGATGTCGTCATCAGGAGAGTTGGCAATGGGTCTGGAGAAGTTACGATTAGTCTGGTATGTATGAAAGAACATGACCTTGGAGAAGAGTATCCAAGAGAAGAGTGTCTGAAAGGGAATGTATGCAAGGGAAAGGCCTGTAAAGGAAGGTGTCCAAAATGAATGTTGGTTGTGTTGAGGTGCAGGTTGCAGCCAGCTAAGACAGAACACCAAGATTGTTGATGGCGATCATCCTCACAACCTGTCAACGATATCGACAACGAACATCAAGCTCAGTGTGTGAAGGACGGGAGATCGACCTTGCACCCAAATGAGGATGATGAGATTCACTTCACAAAGATGAGATGACATCGCAAGCATGCGGGTGAGGTTGAGATGCAGCTTACCCCAGACCCAATATGTTTCGCTCATACTCCTGTTGGCTCATGGAAGGGCTACTGGCCATCTCAAGTTTATTGTGGACTTGGAATCCAGGCAAGTCCTCCATCAAGTAGATAGGGATGTCACCCTCTTCAAAGACCTGAAAACCCTCGGCCTCCATACTGCCTGTCTGATTGAGTGTCTGAGGTGCGATGGCAAGCAGTGTGAAGAAAATCTGGTCAAGGACCAGCAGAGCAGGCATGAGCGACGAAACAAAGGCTGTCAAAAGATGTACGAGGTTGGGTGAAGGCATGGAGGTATTATGGTAGGACGGAAGGGTGAAATGTGTGTATGTTGATGTGGAACAAGGTTCGGTAAGCCGGCAGGCCCTGGTAGAAGTACTTTGCAGGCCTACTGGGAGCTAGTAGATGCTGTAGCTTCACGTGGAGACGGATATAAAGAGAGGATTGAGTATCACACTACCGGATGCAGTCCCTCAAAGCTGCTATCCGCTGGGGCGGATTATCTAGAAATCGGGATCTTCACCTCCTATCTCAGTCTTCTACCATCGTTTCGTCTTGCGCTCCTTCATAAAGTTGCTGATGGGACGGCCTACATCTGTCGACTCTCTAACGGTCACACGCTACTCTTACGTTTTCCGACAAGAGATGTACTGCAGTCCATGGCGATCATGGCATGAGATTATGACGCAAAAGCGAGAATCTGGGACACCGTACGCCCAGCTCACCTTCAGCTCTTCGGCTTGAATAACGCTCTCTGCGTATCGTACGTGTACTTGAGGTCCAAGTGCCAGTAATTGGGCGTCGTCGGCTTCGTAATCATCCACGCATCGTCCAATGCCTTGACAACATCCTCTGGCAAAGGTCCTTTCTCGAGATCTTTCAGATTGCTCTCAAGCTGCTCGAAGCTGCTAACGCCAATGATGACACCATCTCGGCCACCATTTTGCATTTTCAGCGCTGAATGATGGGTGCACCACCGAAGAGCGATCTCTAGCATAGTTAGATTGTGCTTTTGAGCCACGGGCTCGATCAGTCGAAGTGCGTCAAAGGTGGCATCCTTGAAGTATCGCTTCCGATACAACTCCCCCGAATTCGCGGTGTTGCTGTATCGTCCTTCCTTTGGGACATCGGCGCTCTTAATCTTGCCCGAGAAGAGACCTCCCGCCAACGGGTTGTAGACTACCACATCAATCCCGTAGCGATGGCAGGCTGGGATGAGCTCTTGCTCAAGGGAGCGGGCTGTAATGATCAGCTAATCTCGTGTCAAAGAGCCCGTCACAAGTAGCTCACTTATGGCATTGTACATTCCTTGATAGATAGTTGGCCGCACCCAACCTCTCTCCTTACACATAATCACGATCTCGGCAACCTCAAAGGCTGTGTAATTACTCAGCCCCAATTGGACAAATCTCCCTTGCTTATGAAGCTTATTGACAGCCTCCAGAGTCTCCTCAAATGGTACACTCCGATCCGCGGCATGTAAATAAAAGATATCCACACAATCGGTCTTCAACTCGCTCAAACTCTTGTTAAACTCCTCAGTAATCCTCTCTGCCTTGTGTTTCCCAGGTACATTTGGATAGCATTTGGTAGCCAACGTCAGACCTCTTTCTTTCCAATGTGCTTCGGCGGTGAACGCTTCTTGCTTGCCGGCGATATAGGAGCGTGCGGTATCGACTTCGTTGTAGCCTTGGGATTGGAAATAGTCAAGGGATTTGTCGTAGGTATCGAGAGAGGTAATGCGCCCGCCAGCCGACTCATCGGGGCCAAAGGTCATCAATCCGAGAATGACTCTGGGCTTGGCTGTTTGCATGAGCATAGTCATGATGACTGCTGTTCTTGCTTAGGCTATTCCTCCAGGTTTGCATATGATCAACAAGCCTCAGGTTCAGAGACGGTGGGCTCAAGGAGGCTGCAAGAGACGTAGCGAGACAACGAATGAGCTAACGTGGTCCTGCAAAGAAGGATCCTACAAAGTAATTAGAGATGGAGTTACTCGAGAGACGTCGTCGGCGCTATCTCCGCGACTTATTCCCGCTGTTTTCATTGTACTGGCGCCAGCGGAGATATAGTCAACTCACTCTCATTTTCACTGTTTACTACAGGCATTATTGCCATCCGAACAATATACATCAGATGCTGAACATGTCACCGCCAAGCATGATTCAAAAGTATCAGTCAAACCTTCCTTCTCAGCGTAATCGATATGGTACCAAGCCTACCAAGCCCCCAGAAACCTGCTTCCCTAACGCCAAGCAAGCACCACAATAACAACCACCTCGAACCAACGTACAAACCAACAACAACCACAACGTTACCCCCTATAAACCTACAACATCCAAGTAATTCCCCCTCTCCCCCTCAACTCTCCCTCTTCACCTAATACTTCCTCCATCTAATACTCCCTCCAGCAACCCTCACCTTTACCTCTACTATCCACCCAATCACTTAACGAACCTACTTCCCAAATCTAAACCCACAACCACAACCCTGTTCTTCCCCTCCGAACCCGTCCCCCACGCCAAAGAAACGCTCGACTACCACGACCACCACAACTTCCTACCCCGTCTCGATATCCATCACCAATCACACAAACACAAATACAGAAACCTCCACCCCAAAATGCCCTTCTTCTACAGCAAAGGTTTCGGCGGCAAACACGTCGGTGGTGGCGTCATCGTCGATAAACACGGTCCGCGTCGTGCCCCGTGGCGATTTTCGTTTGGGAAATTCAACTGTTTTCGCTGAATGGGGGTGGGATGTAGGGGCCGTGGAAAGATTGGGGATGTGCTCGTGGGATGGTATGGACAGTGGATGGGAGCGGGTGGTGTGAGATGGGATGGAGAGCGTGAGGAGATCGTTTTGAGGATAATGAAAAGGGCGTGCTTGAAGTGCTAGGGGTCGGATGCAGAACGCGTTTGCAGCACGGTCATGGCTTGATATGCGTGCTACGGTGAGGATGCATTGAACATGGGTGTTGGTGGCTTTACGTGGAGGTGTATCGGCATCGGAGCATCAGCGCCTTGATTATCCAATAATTGGTGCTAGTATATGCTTATTTTTTAGGGCTTCTAGTCCCTTTTCCAAAGGTTTAGCCCTGCATTGACGCCGTCGCTATGCTGAAAACATGCCCTGTCCAAGAATTTACCGGAGAGTCGAGATTCACTCGTCGTCGCTGGTCTCTAAGGGATCCTCTTCCATTCTGTATTCCATTTAGTATCTATGTTGATAATCTTGCTGGCATGAATAATAAACGTACCGTTTTCGTCTCTCCTCATCCATCTCCCTATACGTACTCCAGCTCAGTAGTAGAAACGCCGCTACGATCAAGATGCCCCCAAGAACAGCAGCAGGAGACAGTTTCTCGTTTTTATACAGCCAGTCCACAATCACGATGAGGAAGATTGTAAGCAATGCTGCAACCGAGGAGAGGACCGGTGACGTTAGAGAAATAAGCACCAGGAAGGATCCAGAGAAGGTAGCGTTCGCAAGCGTCGATATAAGCAGCATGTAAGCTTGCTCTCCATTCGGCGTTTCCCATGTTTCGATACCAGTATAGTGGAATATCGGGATGAATATCCACAGGACGAACAGCGTAAAGGTACCAATCAGACTCCCAAAAGTCATTGCGAAGATCATGCCACGGCCGGGACTAGTACCCTCGGGCGGGCAGGCAAGCTTTTTATACAGCACTTCGTAGAGACCGTACAGCACACTGCCAATGCCAATCACGATGTTTCCAACCAGCCTGTTCGATGTCTCTTCTCCCTCTTCCCCTCCACCCGCAGCACCACCAGATTTTCCTCCGTGATTCCTCACCGCTTTGTCGCCGTAGACCACGATAAACACCCCAGCTGTAGCCACGATGACGGAGAAGACTTTGTCAAAGCGAAACTTATCTCCAAGCAAGGGTATGCTGAAAGCGTAGGCGAAGAACGCGGAGCAGTTATAGATGGCTGTCAGGTCGCTTGTCGAAGTCATGTCCACGGCCACGTACCACGAGGCACCAGCGACAGTCAGAGCACATGTGACAAAGGCTGTTGTTTTCAGTATGTAGGCCACTGGCGACTCATGCGACGCTCGCGCTGTGAGGTGGACGTCTTGAGACCGGACCATTTGTGCTGTCGTGCGGACGATGTAGACATGCCGCCGCCAGAAGGCTTTCCATGGTGTTCTCCATCTTGACAGTCGAAGTATAAGTAGCTGTGTGGGCCACAGCAGCGACCATGATGAGTGAGTGAACCATCTGGCAAAGATCAGCACTGGCCGATTGTCTCGATCCCATTCAACGATCGTTCAGGAAGGCTCACAGCATAGCAAAAGCCTTGTTCCACCCCAGGCCCTTCTGTATATAATTCGCCGTCTCCGTCTGAATGACAAATGTAATCAAGCTCAGCAGCAAGAAGAACGCCGCATATGTATATTTCTTCCTCACGGCCGAAGATCCCTCCATATCTGGACTGCGGCTCCGAAACGTGGATCTTCTAGTAGCGAAAGCTGGTCTTGCACTTCCACTCGAAACATCGTAAGAGGATCGCCCTCGCTCATCCTTCAACAGAGGCACGCCTGACCGTCCATCCGTAGGGCGGTGCAAGGGCGGCCGGGTGTCGCCCATCTCGACTTCCTCCCCGCCAAAATCGTAGTCTGAATCGTCACTCGCTCCTTCCCCCAGGGCGCGATCCTCATGTGATTGGTAAACGACGCTAGACTGTCGAAGATCAGGCGGCGGAGATACTCTTGCTTTCAGATGCGATAGAGGGAAGGGAGAGGTTCGTCGTGATAGGGGCCTGGAATGGGGGCTCGAGGAGGGTGTATTGATGGTAGGAGTGGGGGTACTAGATGGGTAGTTGGTCTCATGAGTGCTTAGAGAAACCAGCAGATTGTTGTCTTTGGACATCCATGCGGGTCCAACATGTATAAGTGCGCAATCGCTCGAGGATGGTCTAGTTGCGACTAAGGAGAGACGATGGATGGCGTGACCTCTTCAGGACCACGGGACAGTGTCGGCAGTCGATATCCGACTCAACCAAGGCAACGGTATCCAAACGAACGGACATGCTCTACGAACAAATTGAGAGGAAAAGGCCACGGAGAGAAAGGAGACATGGTGTTTGAACTCCGCGAAATGTGTGAAACCCTTGCCTTCTTCAGCCCTGCAAAGTGGTGCGCCACACTTAAAAGGGGCAACCTTTCGCCTGATCTATGTTGTACGAGATCTCGAGAACGCAAAGTCACGAATTCTGATGGTGCCCATTGTTAACAAGAAAGAATTCAGAGCAGTTCTTGACCCGCAATTTCTTCCTCATAATATCTGCGAAAAGTCTGTGCTAACGCAAATCTAGGGTATCATTCGTCACTGATGGCCATTCTTCATAACCCGGGCTCATTCTTCAACCGCTTGGCAGGTCTGCTATCATCCGGCAGACCGCCCCTCTTCGTCCCTGGCAAGCTGCTTGTCCTGATATCATTGTCGTCTTGACTGACGCGGCGATGCGGATATTGAGTTGTCATTCCCTCAAAGCAGTTGGCCGACACTCGATCCCCATTCGCTGTGAAGTACGGGTGCTGGAGAGCTTGCTCTGCCGTTAGTCGTTGGGTCGGGTCATACACAAGGAGCTTTGAGAGTAAATCGAGACCTTGCGCGCCGGGATTTGCAGAGGGAGGGGAGTCTGGGTAGCCTGTACTCTTCAGTGTATTCCAATACCAAGCTTCCAATCCTGTTCTGCTTTGACCGCCTTCTCGAACTGCGAAAGAGAGGCCATTTAATTCCGTATAATCGGAATGATGTATCAAGCCAGGCCATCTCTCCTTCGTGGGCATCCCCAGTATTTCCACAATCTTCTGCATCTGGTTCCTCTGAAACGGCACGGTCTTCTTACTGTCCAGCTTTGCCTCCTCGCCTTTGAAGATGGGACGAAGGTATAAGAGCTCAGCGAAAATGCAGCCTACTGCCCATAAGTCTATTGCAGGCGTATAATGTTTAGCTCCAAGGAGCAGCTCAGGGGCTCGATACCATATCGTAACTACAACCTTGTCGCCGCTAAAAAGCGAATTCAGCGGCTTATGGAACAGACGTGCCAGCCCGAGATCGCCGATTCTGACTTCTCCTTTGGACGTAACCATGATGTTGGCAGGCTTCAGATCTCGGTGAAGCACCCAGTTGGTATGTAGGTAGAGCAACCCATTGAGTAGCTGAAACAGTATGGACTTGATCGCAGATGCGGGAATCGGATATCGAGTGGGTTGGCTATGATGCTGGATAATCTGCAATAAATCATGTTCTGCGTATTCAAAGACCATGAATATGCATTTATCTTCCAGGATGATCTCGACGAGATGGATTACGTTTGGATGCGAAAGCTCAGTACATAAAGCCATCTCACGACATGCAGATTGACTTATCCCAGTGTACTGGGTTTCGCCCTCCTTGTCAGGTTTGAACCTATTCGGACGTGGTTAACATAAACACTGGGAAGCAGGATAGACATACTTCTTTATCGCAGATTCGCCAACCTGTCCGTTGTGGCCGACAGCCTTGTAGACCCGCCCATAAGTACCACTGCTGATAAATCCAACAACCTTGTAGCGATCAAGAACCTTAACTTTGCTCATATAGCCACTCGTAGGTGGTAACTTCTTAGCATCGTGTGATTCTGGGGGCGAATCAAGGCTATCAGATTGATCACTTGCCGTAGAAGTACTGTAGAAGGGTGGGGAGAGATGAATGAATTCATAGCAAGGATCAATGGGTGGCATTTGTATACTCGCTTTACTCTTTGGTAAAGGAACGTAGAACAGAGATAGAGGAAGTAGAGGAGAAGAATCTCATACCATCGAAAGCTGCTTGCACGCCTCGTTTCAGACCCTGCGTTGCCTCCAAGGCTCTTGCCGTTGCAGCAGATGACGGTGGGTTGGTAGTATTCATACTTGCAGGAGGTGACTTCCAAACAGCACCCTTTCCAGCGCCTGCCTTCGAATAGATATAAACTATGAAAGCATGCCAGGAAAAATCGTCGCGGATATCCGGAAGTGGTCGCTTTTACGGAGTACAGGTTTTGACAAGATGAAGAGCGATTCAAGTTTACAATCCGATCTACACATGTTGGTCATATAAGGTATGTTCCTTACGCCTGTCAGTGGTTAGATCCTCTAGCGTATGCAAGACTCTTGCAAAAGCTTGGCACTTAGAATAGGGCTGAAATACATTTCTAAGTCTACCGCTGTAGCCAGAAGAATACCTATGCAATTACTAGAGCACGATTAGAAATTGAGACGACTGAAGCTCTAAGCTCCAACACGTTAGGGGTAGTACGACCTAAGGCTCATTTCAAATATCCAAGTCGACGTTCATGGAACTCCTCTTAGCTCTCTCTTCGCATATCAAGTAGCCATGGCGAAGGACCTCAGCGTCAGGTTTCCCCAACACAACTCCATGGCTACTTGCAAAACACGAATTTCGGCTTATGACATGACGCAACACGTGCTTGAGCACTTCCTGGGACTTTAATCGAGCCGTCACTATACCGCCAATTGATACAGGTCTCTTCCACATAGTTGTACTTGGAATAATTTGACCCGGTCGTGCGGCTAAGAAACCTTGAGATGACTTAGATTATGGCTAGACTGATCGAGTACCCTGCAGCTCGATGGGTATCCATTCCACTCTCTTTGGGAAGCTTCTCCACTCTATTGAGGAATCTACATATACGCATTGACAGGAAGTCGGCCAATCTGGAAGTAAGGATTGCAGAGGACACAATTAATGGCTGGGACTGTTTGGTCACCCCTTTGTTCCTTAGAGAAGGTCGTATCTTTGTGGAAAGTGGTAGAGAATCGAGGATAGCCATAGGTTTTCTCATTACCTGAGGTCGTCAAGGACGCCACCGTCCCGCTAGGTTTGAGGTAGGATACGGCATCAAGAGGAAAGAGTGGATTCAGCACGCATGGTACAGTGTATAAAGAACTATAATATATCCTTTGGATTTCAACGCATTCTCGGCAATAACTTTTGGGAGGACATACCTCCGTCTTATTCCTGGCTGTCCCGAGACTTCTTTCGATTCGCTTGTCGCTTGGAATTCCATACAAGTGTAGGGATTGCATGGCACCTTCTTGGGACAAACATCTTAGACTTTCATACCACGATGCAGTTCTGGCTGACTGGTTCGCAAATCACAGATTGCAGGGCCTTAATTCCATCCGTCATTCAAGCAAGAAACTCGCTATGAGTCGCTTGATATTCACAATCACTGCAGTTAAGCCAATACTCCTTGGTACGGAACCAATGCCGAGGTTTGCCGTGTGACACTCCCCACTCATGAGCGTGGAAATTATCCCATCCGAATTTAGACAAGACTGCAGGTTTTGGATGCAAGTATTGGACTGGTGCTATGGCAGCAATACTAAAGACGACCTTCAGCGCTTTCACTCCGAGCCATATCATGAACTTACACGAGGAACAAACACTATTACTCATCCGATCCAGTACCCTTTCCGCTAGTATCTAGACACACCGTACTTTCGCTGACCAATACTGAATACCAGCACATTCTCATTACGAGAGAGGGCCAACAACGTCATGGGGTTACCACGTGTCGTAAAAGCCATCGACAAGATCCGGCAGGACTTAGGTACGGGTCACGGCACGAAGTAAGCTCACCAAGGAGGGAAGTAGGAAGAATGTGACCGCCTCTGAAGAACTCACCTAATGGAGTAGGCCAACGTATATTGGTTGAGGAATGACGTGCGGCTATATGCTCCAGCGCCAGTGGACTAAACACGTGAAAACCCATACCTAAGTTGGTCATAGAACTCTTGCTACTGGCGGATCGCTTACTCTAAGGGCTGATTACTGGTCGTGAAGATTCGGATGACTGTATTATCTTCAACAAGGAGTTTACTTTCGGGCCATATCCTCACCCTTCATTCTGTTTACCCCACACACTCCATACCCCACATATGCGATCTGTACCGCTTAACCGCATCTTGGACCATCTCCATCACATGAATGCCGATTGCCCAAGGAATAATCCCAACGGGATCATAAAAGACCCATGTTCAAGCCGAAGCCGGAAGTCAATTGCTAGTTGTGCGAAGGTATAAGGTTGGACCTGAGATCCAATATGACTTAATATATCATCATCTCATCGTGCGTTCTCCGACGATGTTGTCTTTTCTTACCGTCCTAACATCCATCTCCTTGGCCTCAGCGGCAGTGGTACAGCTTCCACCAAATATAGCCCAGGCCGTCGCAGCGCCATCGAGCGATTCATACGCCCAATTAGTGAAAAGTAATGGTACTCTCTCATTCGCATCGCCAGCGACGGCGCTCACCGGCAGTGGTTTGAATGCTACTTTATCTGGTGGGCCTCCCATCCAAGGACCAGTCGTGAAGTATACATGCGACGGTGGAAAATGGGATCGGGATTTGAACCCCAAAAGCTGTCTATCAGCATGGGAATCCATACCACGCGCTGCAGGTCCAGTACTGACCTTTGGCTCCCGTGATGCGGACGAGCGGTACGGTATCGGACTGCCAAAGAGATATTTGAGCTGTGAGTACCCCTGGAACACTCATTTGGATGGCCCCAGTACTGAAGCCTACAAAGCGGACGGTACCTGCGCTATCGAGCCCCTTCTACTACCAGGACGAAGCTTCGCGAAAGCTAAACTAGCAGATTTGGCATTAGCATCATCAGTCGTCATCGACGGATGTGTGGGTGGTAAGTCCTCGACTGGAGGCTTGGTGTGGAACTTTGGTAAGGCACCTGCCCATCTACATGAATTAGATTGACAAGAGATTGTGGTTGACGATTGAGAAAAACAACAGGCGACGGCAATCTCGCACTGACAGTCTCTCGCTTTCGACCCGAGGTGCGCTGCTTCGGCAGCCTCCCCAGCGACAATCGAATCCTGACCGCGTGCGAAAGCATCGTGGATCGCATGCGGACGTCTTCTACGAGTCGAACTTTCGGTCAGGTCGGCACAGATCCTGACACTGTATTGCCAGTAACAATGACGTCGGATGGTGAACATTTCTCCTCCTTCCAGTGCTGGTCATTCTACTGATCTCGAGCATGATCTCAGATGGTCTTTGTACCATGATCATTAGCACACGTGATCCGAACCGAGTTGATACGAGCGTGTGGTACAAATTCTGGGACGCGGCGGTGGCGATCAATGCGATGTGCATCCGCAAAGGACAGTCTGGGACCTGGGATGATCTCGGTAAGTCGTTGGCGTTGTGCCCATGTCGAGCTATGTGGTGCTTTGACTGACGTGATGAAGGGATCAAAGGAAAACTCGAGATCCAAGTATTTGGCGGAGCTTTCGGTGAGAATGTGACTGTAGCTTGACGTGCTGGTGTAGCGAAATGAAAGGCTGAGATTGGCCTGCTTTATGTGTGTATGTGGTACTCGGTCGCAGCCATGTAGAATACCAAGCCATGCCCTCTATTGTTTCGTATTTGTAGGCATACATTGGCTTGACATATCGTTCACTGAGTAAAACCTGTACCTCGCAGATATCGTCCTTCTCGTTACTTCGTTGACCGAGCGACAAGAAAGTTCAAATTCCGAGGACCTCGATGTTGAGATCAAGATTGGGCACTTCGTTCAGCACTTGCTTTTCGTGTCCCTGTCTGAGTACGAGTCCATGTCCTTCAATTCTCGCCTTTCGCTGTTAGCATCCTACAGCCTGTAAGGACGATCGATAGCGTAGATACACTTTGGCTAGAACGCAAAGAGGACATATCAAATCAGACGACCTAGTAAAAATGAATGAGAAGAACCTACCCAGCTAAAGGAAGTCACGGAACAGGATATCATGACCTATGCCAATAACCTCTAATGGCATGAAATAGATTTCAGATGAGAGCTAACAATGGGAAAGCAAGGTCTGGTCTCATAACGTATCACAGCTAGGTGTTTGCGTAGCAGATAGACCCGAGCGTCGAGCGATTAGAGTTCAGTACCTTAGTCAGGCCTCGTTGCCCGTTTCGAAAGGGGGTGAAGCGGCGGGCATTGGGGCTTCTCTATGAAGTAGCTACAGATTCTTGGGCCGCTGGCTAGCGTAGTGAAGCCATGCTTTACAGTTCACAGGATTGTGGGCACGCCGTGTGGCTGCTGCTGTATTGCATTGGATTAGAAAGAGGAGCTACGGGGAGTTGGGGGGAGAGGAGGGTGGGAGGAGGATAGAGCTGGGGTGGGGTGGAAGGGAAGGGAACAGCTTTCGGACGTGCTATGCGAACATTTTGGTGGGCTGTGATACTGGTCTTATGGGTCGGGAGGTGACAATAAGTGAAGTTGGGATGTAGGTTGCTATTTGAGCTTTGCTGAGATTAGAATTCGAAATCTTACCCGGATGGTAATGTTTGGTTTGACTGGCTTGGTTTTTGTGGAAGTTGTCGCTTTGGGAGGCTTGGAAATCTTACTGATGTACATGGACGAGAAGACTGCGTTGTAGGAGTTTCCTAGTGAAGCAGATGCACCTAAGATGAGGTGACATGACAAGTAGGCTCGCACGCCGTGAGACGCAAGGTGAGTGGATAGCATGCAAGAAGTGCTAAGGTTGTCCAACCTTTTGCGCTGCTGATATTGTTACATAGGCTGGCCAGTTGACGTTGGTAGGACTTTGGTCAACATTTGAAGATCTAGTAGCCTGAAAAGACGTCGTGAGCACATTTCGACCATGTACTCTGGAGGGAGAATCTTAGTTACCATTCTGCTCCCTTCGATTGTCACCACTGCCGTCACCATTACCACCAGCGCCTGTCAAGGATGCTTCTTTGATCCCTTGTTCATCGCCTCTCAGTTTCTCAAAGTAGGCTTTGATATCCTCTGCGCCGACAGCTTGACCGCTGTCTGCGAATGGCTGTAGAAAACTTTTGACCTTGTCTTTGAGATGGTTGTAGACCATTACGCCCTCTGAATGCAATGGTCAGAATCAACTCACATTCTCGCACAGGGATGATGATGATGCTGGTAGAGATCACTTACCAATGGCTCTCACACGATCCACGTTACTCAGAGCCGCTTCTCCCCTGTCAAGCAGACTCCCGGTCCCTACACTTTGCCCACCAGCCTCGTCGCCACTTTCGGAGATTGGGGGCTCATATGATTCCTCCTCTTCCAAGAGCTGCGGGTGCTTCTTCAGGAGAGGGTAGCATTCCGCACAGCGGCAGAAGTATTCGCGGAAGTCTTCTTTGCAAAAGAGAGAGAAAGGCCTCGTGGAAGCTTCAGGGAGGTAATTATGATATAGAGGGGCCGTGACTTTAGGCTTTTTCGCACTGGAGGCGGCCGAAGTATCGAGATCGGCGTCGGTGGCTGTACGCTTCTTGGAGCTGACGGAATTATTTGTATGTATAGCTTCAACGGAAGAAGCCTCTGCCGGGTGATTAGTCTCGAATTTTGTTATAGAGTCCTCTAAAGCTTCCGCTTGAGCAGTTTTATACTGAGAATGGCGTCTATGGAGTGTCAACAGATTAAGGTCACGCATACGTTGTCAGAAGGGGGATATGTACCTCTGAGCATCCTGCTCCATGTCTGTTGATAACCGGTCGGTATTTTCCAGCGATGAATGATACACTGGTGGCAAGAATCCTACAGAACCGGTGTACCTCTTGATCCAAGGAATCGCATCAACGCACTTGTAGCAGATGAAAGTATCGAAGTCATCCTCAAGAGGAAATCCTGGAGGCATAGGGTGTCCGGCCTCGGCTTCCTCTCCCTCGTTCGGTGCCCCGTTGGCTTCCTCCTTGACCTGGTCTTTAGACACTTTCGCCCACTCTCGTCCTAGACCAAGCACACACTCTGGGTGCCACCAGTCTTCGCCGCATCCACCCTCCGATTCTCCAGCTAGACCTAAACATTGGAACATGGTGCCCTTCTCTTCTTCTGCATTGTAGACTTCTCCGCAGCCGCAAAATCGGTTACGGCAGTTTTGGTTGTATGTATTGCCCTCTGCTGGCGCTTGAGAGTGAACAGGCCCTTTCATGCCCGTTGCCGGATCAATGGGCAACGTGCACGGTGACGTCTCAGGCAATCTCGCTGTTCCGCAGTCACAGGTGAAGTTGCGCCGATTAAAGAGCTCGACCAAAGTATGCTCGCCATGGCACGCGATTGAGCAGGAGTAGCAGACTGCGGCTGGAGTGTATGGATCAGAAGGTGATTGGGGTGGCGGATTGCAAGTGAGACAAGAGAAGAGGTTCTGGCGGAGAGGTCCTAGAGGCTGTGTACAGTGATCGAAGGCATAGGGGAGAGCCTCTCGCGCGTCGGCTTCAAGTTGTAGCTGGCCATCGATGAAGTCGGAAGCGGTTTGCGAGTGTTGTGAGACCTGGGACAGGCTGCTCTTTGGCGCATCTTTTGTATCGGATATGCTCGCGTTACCGTGAGAAGCGTCGGCTCTTTCAGGAGCATTCATGATTGTAGGAGGAAAGATTGAGGAGACTCGGGACTGTTGTTGATCAAGGAGAAGTCGTCACGATCGGCGTTGGTGAACTACCCAATCATCGAACTGATATCAATGTGATGTGGTTCAGGATATTAGAGGGTCACAAACTATTTAGTCAGGTCTCTTCAATGCAGCTTTAGTATAGCGATATATAATAACGAACGCTCTGCAATGAGGAACCACTTTACGGGAAGACTTCGGCAACTCACGAATCGCGGTTCGACGCGCTCACACGCGATTACGCTCTTGCTTTCGATCCCATTTTCTTCACACAGTGCCAGTGTTTAACATCAAAGTGTTACACTGTGTATATTTCGTATAAGTTCAAGATGAGGTACTTGCTCTACCCCGATCAGTCGAAGTTTTCATGGTAGGATTATTGACCTGACACACTTTAGTTCACCACTTCGACCCAATATGTCTGCGGCGAATCGAGGTACCATAGGCCGTACTGGTCGGAAGCGATCTAGAGAACCTGACGATGACATCCCATCTTCATCGGCGGCTCCACCTTCAAGCCGTGAGTGTCCCCCATGTACCTGAATCTTTAGAAGACTGACCCATGACAGCACCTCCATCTTCCCCACCTATGATGCCCCTCGACGACGATGATGATGAAGGACTGGATCCTGATCGCGACCTCATCGGAGACATTGACGACGCAGATGAGATGGCTGAGGATGAAGACGGAATAGATTTATTCGCGGACAACTTTGAGCGCGACTACAAAACCCGCGAGAACGATGCATATGCTGGAGCCGATATCGATGATGAAGGAGACTACGAAGACCTGGATGTAGCGACTCGCCGACAGCTCGAAGCGCGATTGAACAAGCGTGATAGAGAGCTTGCGAGGAGACGTCGCATGCCAGCAGCCTTCTTGCAAGACGAGGATGATGATGCAGAAATGGACCTCACTAAACAGCCAAGACGACGAAGGCATCATTACGATGAAGAACAAGAAGACGAAGAGATGGGTGAAGATATCATGGACGAGGAGCTTTCCCTCGAAACACTACAAGATGTCAAAGCCTCAAGCTTGACTGATTGGGTTGCGCAGCCTGCTGTATATCGAACAATATTCAGAGAGTTCAAGTCGTTCCTTACGGAGTATACAGACGACAATGGCACTTCGGTCTACGGGACTCGAGTTCGAACATTGGGAGAAATCAACGCAGAATCTTTGGAAGTCTCATATGACCACCTTTCTGCCTCGAAGGCCATCTTGGCATACTTCCTCGCCAATGCTCCTGCGGAGGTGCTCAAGATCTTCGACCAGGTCGCTATGGATGTTACTTTGCTGCACTACCCCGACTATGAGCGTATTCATTCCGAAATCCATATCCGCATATCTGATCTTCCGGTGCACTATACCCTTCGCCAGCTCCGCCAGACTCATCTCAATTGCCTCGTACGTGTGACTGGTGTTGTGACCAGAAGGACAGGTGTCTTCCCACAGCTCAAATACGTTCGCTTCGACTGCACCAAGTGCGGCGTGACACTAGGTCCCTTCCAACAAGAGTCAAACGTCGAGGTCCGCATCTCCTATTGCCAGAACTGCCAATCAAGAGGTCCCTTCACTCTGAACTCAGAAAAGACCATCTACCGCAACTATCAGAAACTCACTCTCCAAGAGTCTCCAGGAACGGTACCCGCCGGCCGTTTGCCGCGTCATCGAGAAGTCATCCTCCTCTGGGATCTGATCGATTCGGCCAAGCCAGGAGAAGAGATCGAAGTCACTGGCATTTACCGCAACAACTACGACGCTCAGCTCAACAATCGCAACGGTTTCCCCGTCTTCGCCACCATCCTCGAAGCAAACCACGTAGTCCAAGCACATGACCAAATGGCCGGTTTCAGTTTGACCGACGAAGACGAGCGTGAGATCCGAGCGCTGTCTCGCGACCCCCATATCTGCGATAAGATCATCGCCTCCATCGCTCCCAGCATCTACGGTCACACCGACATCAAGACCGCAGTCGCACTCTCCCTCTTCGGCGGCGTCGGCAAAGAAGCCCAAGGCAAGCACAAAATCCGCGGCGACATCAACATCCTCCTCCTCGGCGATCCCGGAACCGCCAAATCGCAAGTCCTGAAATACGTCGAAAAAACCGCCCACCGCGCCGTCTTCGCCACAGGCCAAGGTGCCAGCGCCGTCGGTCTCACCGCCAGCGTGCGCCGCGACCCCCTCACGGCCGAATGGACGCTCGAAGGCGGCGCCCTCGTCCTCGCCGACCAAGGCACCTGCCTCATCGACGAGTTCGACAAGATGAACGACCAAGACCGCACCTCCATCCACGAAGCCATGGAACAGCAAACCATCTCCATCTCCAAAGCCGGCATCGTCACCACCCTCCAAGCCCGCTGCGCCATCATCGCCGCCGCCAACCCCATCGGCGGCCGCTACAACAGCACCATCCCGCTCGCCCAGAACGTCGAACTCACCGAACCCATCCTCTCCCGCTTCGACATCCTCTGCGTCGTCCGCGACACCGTCGATCCGGCCGAAGACGAGCGCTTGGCGAATTTCGTCGTGAATTCCCACGGCCGCGCCCATCCGTCCGCGAGTTCCATCGACGCCAACGCCAACGTCATGGAGACCGAACACGATACCGAGATGCGCGAGCAGCGGATCAATGGCGGGGAGCCGAAGCAGGAGGGCGAAATACCGCAGGAGCTGTTGAGGAAGTATATCATGTATGCGCGCGATCACTGTCGACCGAAGCTCTACCAGATCGATCAGGATAAAGTGGCGAGGTTGTTCGCTGATATGCGAAGAGAGTCACTCGCAACTGGCGCTTACCCCATCACCGTAAACACTCCCTTTTCTCCCCTCCCCAAAGAAAAAACCCAATCTACCACTCTAGACCGAGAACCTACCTTACTAACACCCCCCACAGGTCCGCCACCTCGAAGCCATCATGCGCATCAGCGAAGCCTTCTGCAAAATGCGCCTCTCGGAATACTGCACCTCGCAGGATGTCGACCGCGCCATCGCAGTGACAGTCGACTCCTTCGTAGGCGGACAGAAGGTCAGCTGTAAGAAGGCGTTGGCGCGGGCTTTTGCAAAGTATGTACTTTTTCCTCCTTTCTCTTTTCTCTTTTCTCCTTTTTTCTTTTCTCTTTCATGTTGCTTTGTTTGGGGTCGGCGTGATGTGTCTGTGTAAGGGGTTCAGGTTGCTGACGTGTGCGCGAAAGGTATACGCTTGCGAAGCCGGGGGCGCAGAGGGGGAGGGGTGGATTGGGTAGGAATGGGATGAGGGGTGGGGCTGGAGCTGGAGCGCCGGCGACTGCTGTTATGGCATGAGTGCTTTGTTTGGTAGGGGGCGAGGGTGGGTTGTACATGATTTCATGGCGCTGGCTTGTGACAGGGTTCTTCTTTAGAGATGTTTCCATGGCGTCAATTGGTTTTGTGACTTGTATGGTATAGCGGAAATCATTGCTTGTTTCGTATCTAACATTCCCTATTCTATCGTCCTCTCGATCAGCGCACGAACCCGGTCCACCTTTAGGCCTAATGGCTATAAAGAACACACTTACCACATACCCCTACAAACCATCCATCTCACAGCCTCGACTTCACAAACGCCTTAATCACCTCGCTCTGCTCCCCTCCGCCCCCAAGCGCAGAATTGATCGGCCGATCATGCCACTCCCCCTCCGCAATCACCGTCGTCACACGAGAATGCACACCCTCCAGCACCTCAGCGATCGCCCTGATACAATCGAGCAGAATCTCGTCGCTGCCCCCAAGCACAAGCACCTCCCTCACCACCTCGTCCAGCCCCTCATACCATCCCTCAGGTGCAGACATCGGCTCGTTATATCCATCCTTCTTCTTGCCTCCGAGGAATGTCGCGCTCCACATGTTGCCCGCGTGTGCCGATACCATGTCTTTATGCGCATTGTAGTTGGTACTCGGCCAGTCGGTTCTGAAACTCGCCCATGGGGCTAGCAGGATCGCTGCGCCGAGAGGCTGATCCAATTGGAGCGGCGGAATCTCAGGGTGTGGATGCAGCATGTGACTCAACACGCCCATTGCCAGATTAGCGCCTGCCGAGTCTCCAGCAATAGTTATATTCTGCGGGTCCCGCTTCAAGGCCATGCAGACGTGGCGAACGACTTCGACGCCTTGGCGCAACTGATGAGGATAGGTGGCGTGGGGCGCGAGGGTGTATTCAGGCACCAGCAGTGCGATTTTCCCACCGGCAGACTCGACCACGGAGTGGAAAAAGGGTAGGTGGCCCGGGTCTGGAGGGAGACAGTAGCCGCCGCCATGATACCATATCACCACCTTCTCGGCCTTTGTGCTGCCGATCCAGAACGCTTTCGTGCCGTCGGCACATGTGAGGCTTTCGGGCGCGAAGCCTTTTTGCTTCGCGAGGGCTGTGTAGGATTCCTCGACGGAGGGTGTTATGGCTTGCAGGTGACGGACGGTGGTTTGCTTCAGGAAGGTGCGCAGTATTGCTAGTTTTACATGATTGGTATATTTGGCGCTGCCTGAGGCGCCGCGGAAGGGGGCGACGAGGGAGGTCCAGAGACCGTTCGATACTGTGTATATTAGCATTGGAGGGAGGAAGGATAGTGGGTCACGAACACGATCGTATGATTGCGAGGAGCAATGCTGCTTTCTCCCCTAGTGAGAGCTGGGGTTTTGTGTAGGCCATGGTGGATTATGGGTAGTGACTGGAACAGATAAATACAGTGTGGTCACGAATGTGCTCCAATAGTTCAATGGATGCGAAGCAAAATCTCAGTGTATTCCGCCTGAACAGATGGAGAGGAGAAGTAGAAGAATGTGTTTAATCCGTGTGTATATACACGTTTGGCTTCCAAAGGAATGACAGTTCCGGAAAGGCGTCGGCGATGATTGTAACAAGCTTGCTGTGATGTATACTGGGAGCTTCCCACATCATCGGATTGACCCCGTCAGTGAATGTACGAGGAGATCAATGCGGTGCACCAAAGAGGCACAGAGGACAACCGGCAGATGGAAGCCGAGGTCAACCAACCCCGCAATGCATTGCTAGAGCTCATAGTTGCTAGCCCTGCGGCGAAGGATCCTTCGACTGCGAAGAAATCCGCCTTCCCAGGAGCATCATCATATACAGTTACCGCTGTCGAATGTCAATGTCAATGTCGATACAGCATTTGGCCTCCTCCAGCGGCGCCACCGTTTCGCGCTCGTTCCTAGGGCCCGGCTCTTGGCATGCTGGGCCTGATCGATGAGTAAAGAAAATTGATACCTGGAGTTGGAATTGCGAACAGTCGATGCTACAGTGACTAGTAACATGGTAAACCGAAAATAATCATATCAGATATCATCAACCTGAGATTTCCAACCATAAATCAAAGGAAAGTCGGTGCACGGCAAACGCCTTCTCGTTAAACCTAGTAATATCCAAGTAAACCTTTAATTCTCCCTCAAGTCATGATCGCGGCGTCTGAAGCTCCACCTCTTTGAATAGAAGTTCATCCCGATCAACCTTTCCACGTTCCAACTCAACGACACACCTGTAATTCCACCGGGTACGATCCTCTGGAGATTTGCCCACCCAGATCGACCCTGGTCGAGCGACAGAATTCTGCCGCGATTGAATGGGTGGGGGTATTGAGAAGATGTGTCTGAAGAAGGGTTTCAGTATCGGTGTACAGCCGCATATCAGACCGGTGTTGATCTCGACTACACTGTGAGGAGTCAGCGTCCGAACTGTGAGTAGAGGAAGCACAGCATCTCACGTTAGTAAGAAGGTCCTTGCGTCTAGCCATGTCGTATCAGGAGCGTTGAGATTCTGAACCAGGAGGGCGAACCGGAGGGTGGTCACCGCACAGTTGCTGTGAAGATATTAGCCTCCTCAATGACCGAATCTTTTGTTACTCGGAGGCATACAAAATTCCGCTCATGAACACCAGACAGAGCCCTAGCTTTTCTCTCCGAGACAATTGCAGTTGCCACACCATGGGCAAAGGTAGAAGAAACAACATCACATCGGAAACGACGTTCATTGATCCGTATGCGTGGTCAGCCCTTACAAGAACGATGCAGTGGCCAGGTTCCTTAGGCTTCCAGTACTTGGTAATTGGTGTGCAGCCGAAGATCAGTGTGATGATGTTACACGATAGATAGCCAGTGACGAAAAACATCACAGCCCATGTTGAATACCTGAAGCGTTTGTTTGTCCCAAAGACTCGAAGATACATGAGCAGCAGGGCTAGTCTGTAGCCGAGGATGCTGGCCAGATAAAATGCCGAAGAGATGAAAATCCACTGTGACGAGGTTCATCAGCCAGCTTTATAGGGACTGACTGGGAGACGGGTAGTCGTACTTCAGCTTGGTCCGACAATAATTCCGGTGTCATCTGTAGAAGCCATCGCGTCAGCAATTCATTATCGAAATGCATGATCGTGCTTGGAGGGGGTAGAGAGTCCAATGGTGCTGGAAGAATGTCCTCAACGCTAAACGTCTGTAATGGTGAAAAGGGCGGTTGAAACTAGACAAAAATTGTAGAAATTGAGCTTACATCCCGGAGATGAAGTCCCATCCCATACCGCGTAGAGATACCGAGAACAATACTGAAACCGATACAGAATGGTAAAGTAACCACGGCCGCATAATCGTCCCATCCAAGATTACGGGTGACCGCAACCCTCGTCCAGACTCTGATCCCCACGATGATTGCGGATACTATTGGAGCAACAATACAAGCGATGATAATATCATGAGCTCGGCTTGGCACATGGCTGGGAAGTGAGGGCGACATTTCATCTTAGGTGTTGAGATGGGGTGGTAAAGCCGGACAAGAAACCAATATATCGTTCGCTGCGAATAGCAGAATTGAAGTAGAAATGCAGATGCTTACGCCCCGGCAGTGCATAATCCTTCGCTTAAGAGCGAGGGCCTGGAAAATGAGATTTAGAGACGCCGTACTAGTCGCATTTCTTCAAAGTAGAGGTACAAGGTACCAGTGTTGGTCGAAAAAGTCCCTACCAATACATAAGACTGCATGGTCACTTTTGACGAGATTGCACACAAGCACAAAGAGGCCAAAAACACATGAAGTGTCTTCAAATGGATGCTGAGTCCCTCGAATACAAAGCCCATGGACCGGAATTCACGAATTGGTGCAATGATGCTATATCGAGAACCTGGTTCTGTGCCACGGAGCTGGAAGGGACTTCGCAATAGACCCTCGGTACATTGGATCAAAGAAGGCTGTTCAGCTGCACAAGCGTCTGACATGCAGTCACCAATCCAAAAGAGGATGCTCGACATGCGTCTCTGAACCTTAAGCCACGTTAGTCACATTCGCATCCAGCGAATCGAACCGAGAATGCTAAGTCTTGCCTGTGTGCAGAACCAGTCAGGGCCTGATGAAGTATTGTGCCACTATCACATTCGAATGTGGCACATGAAACGAAAGCCACACTCAGCTATGAGGAGTATTTGAAGCACCATCGCCGCGGGTCATGGTCCCTTGATCGCAAGGGTCTAACGTGGTTTTTCATGCAGTCAGCATGGGTTTCCGGTAATTCGCGGTCGAGGAGGAAGGTAGCACGGTAGCTACCGTCCTACCGACCTCTCGGATCGTAAGATGATTCGCACAGCTTCACCGCTTCCGAACCATGTTGTCGGGTGTGACCTGCAGGCAAGTCGTCGTAATTCCCTTGCCAAGCCACTAATATAACCCTATTCCTGGAGGTGTTGGAGCATCCGACAATCACACTTCTGTGCTGAGCGCCAACATCGGCCAATCATACTTGAGGCTTCCATCCCATTTCCGATTCCGCGAATCGCACGGAAAATGGACTCTCGTAATGGCCGGCTAGCCTGTCGTATACACCGCCATCAAACAACTCCAAGTGGTGGAAAGCGACAATCAGTCACACAAGCTTCCAATATTCTATGGCTGTGCTCCGTAGTGAATTCAAAGGGGCTAGGTACCTTTCCGATTCTGCATGTGCGTACATTACGTGAACGACGGAGATGAAGATCGACGATGGGATTGCACGATTGCATTTCCACGGGAGCGGGAAAGAACAGAGTCTCGACACCTTCGCCGGCCTTCGAATCCAATATTGCATCATGGATCAAATAGCGATATATTGGGTATCAAATTAATCAAGCCAGACCCTCCCATCTTTGACTCCACAACAGCTGCTCGAAATGTACGTAGAATTACACGGACACTGGTAAGCCTGTCCCCGTTCATCAAGGTAGTGCGAATCTTGTGCATACCCCTGAGCAGAAGTATCGACATCGATTGCCGGAACGTCTCTCCCGCTGATCCCAGCGACTGTAAGAGCCAGCACCAGACACACCGATACTGGAGAAATAGGATCAAGTCCCAAAGTATGTGCATCCTTTGGTGAAGGAAGGCCACAGAAGCAATCCTTCTGACTATCGCCAGGCCCACAATCACTTTGCGAACTACAATAACGACCACAAGTCGTGAACTTATCAGTCGGTGGGCTGGCTGGTGGAGCAATAATCTCTGTGGCTTTAGGCGGCGTGAGCATCTGTTTGATGTCCCCCAATATCTCGGTGGGCCAGGTCGATGGACAGAATTGCCGTCCATCCCGCCCGCAAGTCCCTGCTGCATTAATATTAAGACGAGCGGCCGGTTGGGCTGGGAGAACCTGCGTTTCGCTTTGCTGAGAATCTGTTCCCTGGATCGTCATTGAGCCGTCTGGGTTCGATGCTATGTTCTGGCTGGCAATAATGTTCCAAACCGTGGAACCAAATATTTGCTTCAAGGGATCTTTCTTCGACGATTCTTTCTTGCAACTACATCTCATCCGACACCAGGTCCGGATTGCCGCAGAGGCGAAGAAATTTGGTCCGCCCCATGTCCATTCGTATCGGGGGGTCATCTCGTCGGAAAACCAGACTGTACGTAAGACGTCGCCGCCTGGGAGATCGGTGCGGTGGCAGTATCCTCCTGCGTTTGCTCGAGATGATCCACCAGAAAACTCTACCGCACAGAGGCTTGTAAGATCGGGGAATTGGCCCATTATGAAAGGGAAAGGGAGTGGCCAGGGAGGTCGGACGCCTGAGCATTCGATCTGGTTGTCCTCATTCATACTCATGAAGGTAGCGTGCGCAAGTGTCGATTTGTCTCTCTGGTAGACTTGCTGGCTCATGGTAAGGACCTCGGCAACTCTGACAGGCAATGCGCCCTTCTTCCCTTTGTGCGATGACAGCGGCACGTCAACTTCCAAGCCGTCGCTCTGAGGTGTGCCGAATTGGGCCGCGATTACGTTGTTGGCCCATGCCGGCCCATTAAAGTCATTCACTACTTCAACCGTCATCTCGTACGTCTGATCAGATCTCCATGTCGCTTCGAGAGCCACCGGAGCTGGAGGCTGGATGGAGTCGGCTCCCAAGCCATAGTTACAGAAACAGCGATACTGGCATGCTGTCATAACTCGAGGATTCGCAAGAACTGAATTCACTTGAGCAGGGGCGGTTAGATCGAAAACAACTTGCGGACGATAGCGAGTGTAATCACACCATCCGCCGATATGCTGGCCAGGCTGGCCGCCGTTGAATTGTGTCTTTGCGCAGAGTTGCTGCATAGTGATGTGACTTGTGTCGAAGCCGGCACTGACCGGTAAGTTGTAGGCATAGCTGTCTCCGACACATGTAATACTGAGAGAAGGGTCCGCATTTGTTGGAATAAGATTATCTCCGACCTCTGTGGAACCTCCTGCTGTGAAGCCTTCACCAAGCAAAGTCCCAGCAAGGCCTCCGGAAAGTGATTTTCCTGTAGTGTCCGCTATGCAATAATGAATGTGAGCAATCAAAAAGGCTAAGGAAAAGAACGTAAAGAGAGAGCCGTGGAAAACTGGTAGCATATTTAATTGAAGCAGTGCTGAGCATTAACGAAAGTGACAGCTGTACAACAATTGGATGAAAGAAAAGTAGATCCATGGCTGGAGCACAGAGTAGGCTTTTGAATAAAATCTGAGTATCAAAGATCAAATTTCGTGTCTGATCCACCAATGTTCCAGACAGCCGAAACGGCGGCTGAAGTATCATCTTTGCCGCCTACGCGCCGGACACGTTGCAGTCACTGACAAAGGCCACGTAGAATGAGCCTAGTGTTTATTTCGCTGTATGAAGAAATGTGAAGGGGGAAAGGCCTGCCTATGAACAGCGTACCCATTCAAACTTACGTTTGGGGCTCAGATATTCATTATTAAGCCACGATATGGTTCAATCAGGACAGAATGAGACGGTGTTTCCAGAGCTCTTTCCGGTGCATGTTACCACATATCTTACGCAGAGGTAATATCCGATGCTTTGCAAGGGCCAATTGATAGATTGTAGACGAAATGCTGTTGCAAAGGATTGCAACAAGGTCGGTATAAAACATGCTGAATCGAGATGTAGGCTATGAGGAGGCTAACCGAGTGCATTCACAAGCTTAGAGTCACCTTTGCGAACGGTGATGGGCTGTCTAGGTGGTATTTCAGAGAGCTGCCAGCGGTAGAGGCGTCGTTGTCAGTTCAGTTGCCTGATGTTTGGAACACCCGACACCTGCACACTTTTGTATGCCATCAAAGTAGCTACACTCCGGGATGAACATCAAAGCTATTGACAATTCATAATCAGCATAGACTAGGTGTAAGCATTGCCTGGCTAGTTCAACGGATGTATGTCTTAGGTTCCTGGGGTTGTGAGGAAGTCATAATATATAGTTCGTTCCAGATCAATTATAGGGACGCGACAAGCTAGAACTAGAACTATTGTGCTGTGTGCTATTCTACTTTTCCCGAACTTTGGAACTGAAAGACGCGGGATGTGTCGATATCAGGTATACCCGACAATACTGGCGCCGAATCCTCCGACACGAGACGTATAACTCTCCGCGTATGTAAAAGCGCCTATCTTGATCAAGCCTGAAATTGGTTTGTGTCATTTCAGATTGGATAGGACTACAAAGGGCTTCAATTTCCCGTCTCCATGTTGTTGTTCAACTTATGCCTCTCTTCCTTGGATTTCGAACTACTATTGTCTGTCACACTGTGGACTTCTGTTCTCAGCCGTGTGAGATATGAAGTCTTATCGGTATCCGAAATTCCTTAGGCATCTCTCTCTGTTCTTCTACCTGACCCTATTCTTTCACTCTCTACCATCTCTCGCAAACCCCATAGACAGTCGATCCCTTTCACTCACCCCCAATTATAATATTCCACAAGCAGCTGATACCGAAGTTCCCCCGCACGGCAACCATGACACCGCCCTCGCCATCCACTCAAAGAGAGGGTTCGTCACCTACTACAACAACCTCGGCGCATGGAGGATGGTCCTCACCTCCACCGCCCTGATCCTAAACAGCGCAACCAACAGACAAGAACCCGCCGAAAAGCTGACCAAGTTCCTCACCAGCGTCGCAACCGGAGCAGCAGCCAAAGCAGCTTCCGGGGGCGCGGAACGGAACGCCTATGACTTCGGCATAGGCGCCGTATCACTGGCCTTCAAGATCCGAAACGACATCCAGGTTGATGGGAAAGGGCCACTGACGATTCCCTGGTCCTTGGTAGAATTGCTGGCTACTCAGTTCCTGAATAGAGTGAGGTTAGGCAATACGGCGGCTTTTACGGGGGTGGTGACTGGTGGGCCGCTACCTAATGGTCAATTTGGCGCTCCTTGGATTCAGGTCGTGCTGGAGGTTGGGGGAAAGGTCATTTTGGACGGGATACCCTTTTCGATCGATTGAGGAGTTGTCTTTGTACTTGTATTAGCTAATATTCCATTGATTTTCGGGAGATTGGGAAACGCTTCGTGGAGCACGATTGAGCGACGAGCTAGAGGCCATCGAGCACGCCTTTGCCATCATTGACATGATCCCCACTAGTAAGAGCCAGTCCTAACTTCAACCCATTCATTAAACGTATTCGCCAGGATAGCAGTACTTTTCCAACTACCAACGATGGCTGAACTCACCTCCCGCCAAACCCCAGCCGCAACACCGCCCGCCGTCTCAGATCTTTCCCAAACACGCCGAAACACCTTCCAGCCGTCGGAGAACGACAGCCGGGTCGGCAGAGCGCGCGAGCGCGAAAAAGAGACCCTAGGAGAAACAGGAAGTGGCTGTATTTAGTGAGTATGGGATTCAATTGCATTTACTCACCGAGGTAGGTATGAGGATTACTCTATCAACCTTACTCATGGATATCATAGTACCAAGGGTCATTCATGTTCTGGTTGGTACGAAATAAAGTGGAACGAGGTAGACACTTTCGAGATCGATCAAAAGTGATCTTATATATCGGGGTGTACAAAACACAATGTTAGACTTGCAGCCAGGTGGATTCCGTACCATATGCTCTCAAATGCTTGTAACTGATAGGACCCCCTTCCCATATGCAGCAAGATGCTGGAAAATATACCCAATATCCTCCATATATACAAGTCCAGGAGTCAGTTCATCTCACTGGCAGCAGGGAGGAGCCAAGTGTACACCATATCCTCCAGGAAAGCCTTTCGATAAGCCAGTCTTCCCATATGCGTCAAGAATGCCTATAACGTCCAGGACCAGAGATTCCATAATCCACCGCCGTCGGGATTCATTACACCCATACGTAGTCAATAAGAATGTAAAATGACTTTGACTATATCACTTTTTCAATCCCAATCACCTCATCCTCTCCCCCTCACTCTTGATAGTACAAGTCTCGGCCAAGCTCGGATGCGCTCTCGCGAACGCTGGTCCCAATGACCAATTCCTCAAATCCATCAGATGCCGTTCGAACACCGGATTGATGCTCAGCTCGTCAGTCCCCGGTTTCGTCAATAGCGTATCTCTTGCCTCATATGGCCAATTCAGCGATAAGGTAGTGGTGTACGGGATGAAAAACTCGTCGAAAGGGACCGAAGTGTAGTGACGCACGAGGAATTCGCGCATGCGTGGCCAGGGGAGGAAGTCAACCCAGGAGGGGTGCGGAGTTATCAATTGAGATGGGCGTGGGGTTATCCAGTCCGGGAGACGGTCGTAGGTTTCGAGGGTGGGCAGGACATGCCAGCGCATTAGTAGGAACATAATGTATCTGCAAATGGTTAATGGGGGAGGTAGAGGACAGAAGAACGAGGGACTGGCGAAGGCGGTCTGAGAACAAGGGTTTGGATGCTTACAGTACAGCGACTTGCTCTGGTAGAGTGGAGAGATCGGGGAATGTGCCCAGTATGTCTGTAAACACCTTGGACAGCGGATGCGACATCAGGCCGCGTGTAGGCTGGAGCAGAGACACCACGCTCGGATAAGGTGGCCCAATCAGCTCTTCTTTCGACATACCCTTCTCTGCGTGCTGTCGGCGCTCGGCGAGGAAGTCCGTTAGGAGTCCATCCAGAGGGCAAGTTGGTCGAACGTTGCGAACAGGCACTGCATGTGCAGCTTTTGACATGCCTAGAGCATCGCAATTCGGAAACGGACTTAAGGTATGCATAGGCAGTGTTGAGCATGGTGGCAGCGAAGGCGGTCTGTCAATGCCAGAATGCTCTCTTCTGTAGTGGGTGTCTCGACGACTGTGAAGTGAATAGCCCAGATCGAGTTTTTCGTCTGATGTCCGAGAAAGATGCGAGACGCTGCTATGTCGACGTTCAAGACCGTTCACGGGTGCGAAGTCATTTGGTTGAGAAGTGTAAGTCGATTGAGAAATGGAGGGAGGTGTGTGCCTTTGTAGTGGTAGTGTACCTGCTGTGTAGGTAGACGGCGTGGATGTAGCACTACGGGGGTCGCCATGGCCTGGTGTATGCGCTCCAAGGTTCGAGCCTGAGGTGAGGATTGGAGCTGGTTTGAATGTCTCTTGACGGGAGGCAAGATTCGGATCTTTAGTAATTAGCAGTGCTTCATGAAATCCCTGAAGGACGGGACTACGTACCTATCAATCCGGTCCCCCCAACTGGAGGCTGCCCCGGGACCAGTGGCTGCAATATGCCCAGTACCGATATCAGCCTCTTTTTGATCTCATCATTCTCGGCCTCTACCAGCTCTTTCTGGCGGATGGCATGCTGCAATTCCTGATATGGCTGCTGGCTCGTCAATTCTTGAATCCTTCTTTCCAACCCATCGATCTGGGCCTTTGTCCGCTCCCTGATCGCCCTTTGCGCCTCCCGATCATTCGCCCTTTTCTTTGCTAGTTGATCAGGCGTGAGATTGGCTACCCCTCGCGATCCGGAGGCACCTCCTGAGGTAGAGATGGAAGCTGTGCGACGCTTTTTAGTAGCAGCATGAGAATTCGTGGGGGGAGAGGCCGAAGGAATGCTATTGTTGGACGCTGACTGCTGCGCCGAAGAGTGCCGAGTACCAGAGGCGGTGTCCATTCAACCGGGTTCACGGGTTTACTGGTGCTGACGTTGGCTACCTTACTGGAGTCAGTAGGGCTCCAGCGGTATGCAGTCCATGATTCAGGCTGGGCCCTCTCGGCCGGCCCTCGGCGGCTAGGGGTGTCTTCGTCTACCGTACGGTAAGCCCACTTATGGGTGGAAAGAGACATTTCATAAATCGTGACTTCTGGCCCATGCGTATGGTCACTATTCTTCGCATCCAGAGGAGGCTTTGGATGGATGTCGAGACTGATCCACCTGTAGTGAGCGGATCGCGAATATCAATTCTAGATGCGCAGCGGCAATTGTACAAATACACTGTGTGACTATACATCAGGACTCATCCCACAACGCCTTCGCTGTACCGTGAGTGATGGACCTATTCAAAGTGCTTTCACTCAATCATGTGTCCCATCTTCCCAATTTTGGTTCGTAGATAGCCTTCGATCTCTTCGCTGTGGATTCCTCTCTTACCGCCAGTCTTCCACGCCAGAGGGACCATAGCTACCCTTTGCTTAACAATAACATCGCGGTTCGGGCCTTCCACTGCGCGCACTTTATCCGGGTTGTTCGTCAGGAGTCTGATGCCTGCATTTCCCCCGAATCCTAGATCCAGCAGCATCGCCGTTGCGAGTCCATAACTTCGTGCATCAGCCGGGTGCCGTAGCAAAAGGTTGGCTTCCACAGTATCATTGCCCAGATCTTGTAAATTATACGCCTTGAGCTTTTCACCCAATCCTATGCCTCGGCCTTCCTGCCGCAGATATACTATCACACCACCTGGCGAGGAGGGAAGAGACATAAGCCTGGCCGCTTCATCCAATTGTTCCCCACAGTCGCATCGTGCTGACCAAGCCGTCTCACCCGTATAGCATTCGGAGTGTATCCTTACAAGAGGCGCAGTCGGAACAATAGGGTCTTCTATTGGCGTTGTAGATGCGTCACCCTGCAAGTTCGGAGGCCGTGAGTCGTAGCGGCTCGACGTTCTTCCAGGATGTAATCTTCCTGTGTAAGCTCCTCGTATCATGCGATCCATTTCTGTCTCACCAGGTCGCGGAGCGTCAAGCGATCTTGAGCGTATGTTTGGACCGAAGACAATCGCTAGATGCTCTTTGTTATCGACATCGTTCTGGTAGAGGTGCAGGAACATTTCTGAGCCTGTCACCGTCGGTATTCGAGCGCGAACGACGCAATTGACTTCCGGTAAAGTATCGAGGAGTTTTGGAGGTTTCTGAGAGGTGGTATCAACTGACACCGACTTCGGTTCTTTCCGAGAGGGAGTCTCGGAGCCAGGAGTGGAGGGAGGTGTGAAGGCAGGACTGAGAAGTGTCTGAGGGGGTGGGAACTCGGACCCATCATGGTCGAGGTCGAAATCGGGCACTTGTTTCACAATCTGGGGCCGAGGCGAATAGATAGGTGAGGCGTGCGAGGGCAATTCTGGCATTACGCCGGTCAAGCTAGGCATTTCATCGTTGTCAAAGGAGTTGGTGGTAAAACATCGCCCTCGGGTGAGGGGACAACCATTTATGACCAGGCACGCGGGTTTCAAAATAGGTAATTCGGACACTTTGGTAGGGCTGTCGGCCAAATGTGTCCGAATTAATTTTTAAATTTCTCAGATTTAACTAAATTTGCACTTCACGTCGGATTTCACGTTCCTCTAATGAAAGATGCGAAGCCAGATGAGGAGAGGTTCGGATGTGCATGTTGCAGATTACCGAGGCTACCAGCATCATTCAACCAGATTACCAGCCCAAAGCGGAGGCCCAAGTCGATGTTGTGGTATTAGAGCAATCGCCCGTCAGCTTCTACCAGTCCTAAGATACCCCAGAACATTTGAATCTTGCAGTACACTATCTCTGCCTGGCTTTCGGGTGAAGTCGTTGTACACTCCTAAAGTTAGGACTTATCCTGAGCTTTTCAGAAATTCAAGGTGTGAGTCAGCGATCTCGCGTACAAGCTGTTGGAAGCGTACTTCCATCAATCGATGTATACAATTTTTGTTGCTAAGTCCTCTTATTGGGGAATTGTGGTTTGGTATCGGTATCCTAACATTTCAGGGTGTACGACGACTACTCGTGTCGCTCGCGAGCCTGGATCCTTGACCGGAGGACGGTATCATGCTCGATGCTTTCGATCTCGTTATGTCAATATTCACAATCCTAGCTTATTCTGCATCTTCATCACCAATCTCATCTTTCGTCGGTTACTTTTGCGAGTGACCATATTCCTACAATATTTTCCTCTTATTATTCAATCCATCATGACACTATCAAATATTTAGATTACACCATTCTGTCTTACTGTGTAATCAGAACATTAATGGGCTTTGGGGCGATTGCTGAGCGGTGAGACTAGCAGAGAAGAATGCATTTCCGAATATTCATCACTTCGCGTTCCATAGCTTCTTATGAGTCTAACATGCACCATCAGCCCCAAGGAAGCTACTAACAGCAAAAAGCAGTCACTTTTCGACCAGCTCTAGGAATATCAGGGGATGTTGTTAACCCGGGCATCATGATCCACGCGGATGACGTAGCAAATTGCACGCACTGGCCCTCGGTTCCAGGGTCAATGGCAAGCAGAATGTCGGAATGGTGTCTGGTGACATTAAGGAAAATATATGGGGTGACTCCAATGATATCTTCAAAAAGCACCCCCCCAAAGGCCGTGAGAAACTCACGTCTGCCTGTCAATAGAGGCCGGCTAGGACGGAGGAAGTCCTGGGTATCCAATTCCAAACTTATGAGGAACAGGTGCTCGATATGACTAAACCCTATGAGACCTTTTCCAGAAGGAGGATGGAAAGACGACATGACACTCACGGTGAGATTATTGTGGATTATGAATGTGTCAAACGAGTATGGAATTCTGTCGAGAATTGATTCGTAAGGGAAAAGATGGCCCTGCTTCCGTTCTGCTTCACTTTCTCCATGATCATGTATTCAATCAAAGAGAGTCTAACGATTTGCGACCTCCATTGCATATAACAAAAGACCGGCTTCCCGTACAAGCTAAATAGTCAGAGTGTGCCCGAAAGTTGATGAACCTGAAGATAGACAAGCAAGCCGGGTCTTGATACACCCACGATGTACCTTAGCCAGCAGCTGTCAAAACGTTACCTTAGGTTCTTTTCAATACCTTGGTTTAGCTATTCTAAAACAGGACTAGCGGCTGTAAGAACACTCAAAGTACGTACCTACTAGCAGACCCACGTTGTTCAAGTTTTGCGCAAGACTTGCGCTCATTCTCGTTGTCAGCCTGCAAAGATGCGATCGCTCTTGCGGTGCTGAGAGGGGTACATGATCCGAATGCGATCCCATACCAATCCACTGTCATGAAGATGGCTACACCAGGACGTCCAAGCCCGGGGTGCCTCGTACACCGGCAAAGCGTATACTCGTGCCTGTCAGCCTCACCACGTGCGCCACGATAGAATGCAAAAGAGGAAGGTGAATCTGCATCATGGCCAACATGGGCTACGAGTACCACAAGCTCGACACACCACCCAATGAGGAACTCGAGCTGCATGAAGTTCCCCAGAAACCCAGCGACCCGGCTACGAACGAAAAGCTGGGAACAAAGGGAGTCCCATCTAAAACTCTGCTCGCAAGACATCCAACACTCACGAGAGCAATTGCTGCAATCATGTTCGGCCTTTTGATCGTCGTGGCCGCCGTTGGCGTGGTCAATTCTGCTATTGTCGGAAAGCGGGCAACCTCCACCTCGAGCAGCAGTACCGCAGTGCCTCAATATTTCCAGACGACGCCAGAAATATATGCCGGTACGCATTTTTTCAATTGTCAAACACAGTGCCAATTGCTGATCAGCGCATAGGCCCTACTGCTACAGGGCGTACGCCTTTCCTCGCTGAGAGCAACCCAGCTCCGTTTGGTGCGTCAAGATCTTTCGTCGCCAACACTCCCCTTGAGACCGCTCTCCCAATCGTGGGCGACACCCAGAATGCAAGCATCTTCCAGCTGATGGGTCAGCTCAGCCCTTACTTCCCCAATCCCACGGGATTCGGCGTTGATGAATACCCCCTGCCAGCCGGAGCGAAAATCGCTCACGTACATGTGCTACACCGCCATGGTAGTCGCTATCCCACTACTGGTGCCGGTGTGCAAAGATTCGGCTCTGCATTGTCCGCCGTAATCAAGAATGGATCTGTAGATGGTTTCACTGGAAATTTGGCATTTCTGAACTCCTGGTCATATGGGTTGGGTGCCGAGATCCTGGTTCCAGTTGGACGACAGGAGATGTTTGACTCAGGGGTCCTACACTACTACGATTACGGCCACCTGTATAATCCCAACACCAAGATTATTGCAAGGACTACAACTCAGGACCGCATGCTCAAAAGCGCCGAGTACTTTATGGCTGGTTTCTTTGGGCTAGAATGGACCAACAATGCTACGTTGGAAATTATCATCGAGCAGAATGGCTTCAACATCAGCTTAGCTGGCTATGATAATTGCAATAACTCCAATCGCCCAGTCTCGGCCGGTGGCACTAACGCTAGCATCGTCTGGCAGAACATATATCTGAAGAACGCTACCACGAGGTTCAATGCCTTGTCTCCGCACTTCACTTGGAACATATCTGATGTATACAAGTAAGTTTCAAGTATCGATTTTCTCCGCATGCAATCTGACTTGCTTTCAGTGCCCAAACGCTGTGCCCGTACGAAACCGTAGCCTTCGGTTACTCTGCCTTTTGCGATCTTTTCACCTATCAAGAATGGGAAGGCTTTGAATACTCAATCGATCTTTCATTCGCAGGCAACAACTATTTCGAATCGCCAACTGGCCGTGCCGTTGGTATCGGCTATGTAGAAGAAGTCTTAGCCCGCTTAACAAACCACACCATAAATTCAGCTACCGCTCAAGACAATATCACTCTCGACAACAACACCGTCACCTTCCCCCTCAACCAAACTCTCTACTTTGACTTCTCCCACGACACCAACATGGCCGCCATCTACACCGCCTTCGGCCTCACCCAGTTCGCGCCCGTGCTCCCAACGTCGGGCCCGCCTCCAAATCAGCAACTTATCGTCTCGCACACCACGCCTTTCGGCGCACGTCTCGACATCGAAATCATCAACGCCCCACAGCCCGTAGCCGCCAACCGGACCCAGTCCAGTGATGCTTACACAGCCGGCCCGCCAACCTCATACATCCATTTCATCATCAGTCAGCGCACTCTTCCTCTCGGTGCCAGTTTTGCCGCATGTGGCCAGAGGACGGATGGGTGGTGTGAGCTGCAAACGTTCATCCAGATCCAGAATCAGAGTCTGAAAAATGCGACGTATGACTATTCTTGCAGTAAGTCTTCCCTTTCGATACACGCACGACTCCACTCAAATCTTGACGAATCCGGGAACAAGATTCAAGAGCCGAGCGAGTATACTCCCCCCACATACCCCATGACGCGTTCATGCGCCCTGATGGATTGAACAGCACTAACCCATTCATCCCTACAGATGGGAAATATCCAGCCGTGCCGTACGGCAGCCTCACAGATGGCGTACCGCAAGCTACTAGAAAAGCGTAGTGAAGAAAGACGTGATGCGAAATCTATACAGTTGTGGAAAAAAAGAGAAACATAAGCTCAACAGCAAAAGCCGGCTGCCATGAGAATGTTCCATTGATCGATCACCCCCCCTCCGAGGCAAAATCTTTTCCAAGACAACATACGACTCCTCCCCTAGCCTATCCATCCCCATCCCCATCCCCATCCCCATCCCCTCCCCTCCCACGCCCACCTA